>JGI20225J20221_1000424_pt1 | contig 149888 bp, 115 predicted proteins | sample BioMet4_FD_20221 | JGI IMG/M metagenome (IMG submission 20221) | reverse complement strand
CATTAATTGCTTTCATCACATGGAATTTATCGAATGTAATTTTTGCATCTGGAAATTCCTTTGAAATCCCACTGATATACGAAGGAGACATATCGCAACATACTGATCTAATGTTGCTTTTGTTTCCATTATGATCTTGCAAATCTTTGCTAAAACTGGTAATAGTTGAAGAGTCTTTTCCTTCACAAGCAAATATTACTTTCGAATCTTTTAGATCAACAACAAGCGTTATGTATTCATGTCCTTTCTTGCATGAAGTTTCATCTATACCAACAACATATACATCCGATAAATCCTCTTTAGATCTTGCATCGTCAGTGTAATGGTTTATGACTCTCCAAAGCTTTTTGTCATATTCTCCAAGCAACTTTCCGATTTGTAACACTGGCATTCTTTTTGATAGTTCTAGGATCAGAGCTTCCATTCGAAAAGTAAAACTGCTTTTTTCGCGAGCCTATGGAACTTTTATTTGAAGAACTCCACAATTTTCACATTCTANTCTTGGAATTCTACAGTGCAAATATGTAGAATATTGAAAGTAGTTAATATGCCGTAACACTTTTTCCTTAGTATCATAAGCTGAACAGTTTGGTTTGCCACACTTAGGACAGGGAAATTTGGAACCACGTTTAAAATCAATCCAAATATTAAGTTTTTNAGATGTTAAATCAAATTCAGTATTGGTTATTTGCNAAGGTTCTTTNACATTCAAAGGTATTTCAAATGTTTTTTCACAAATGGGATATCAAACTCCTGCAGTTATTTTTATCAAATAATATAATACTTATTTATATTATATTTTTAATATAATAACTTACCCATATTATCTGACGAAGAGCCTAAAAGAAACAAATTTAAAGTTGAGGTCAAATAATGAGCCATCTGTATACGATATTTAACTGCAATAAAAGAAATTAAAAAAGCGAAATAATTTTGGGATAGAACATCGTTATGTTTTGATAGACATAACGTTATATATAGTTTGTATGCTTTCATGGTTATTGAGGATCACAGAAGATAAAATCTTGTTCAAAAAAAGTTTTAAATCCCCGAAAAGATTCAGGTTCATGTTTAGGCAAAGGTAAAATGTTGAAAAATCAACCTTTAAACCTCCACCCATGAGCTCCCAACTTAATTCATAAAGAGAATATAGCCAGAGAAAAATAATTCTCTATTCCAGAAACTTGCCTATTCTCAGGGAAAATAAAATCCATTATTTCACATCCTTGCTCCAAATAAAATATAATAATGGATTTTCCTAAGAGACAACGGTAGGAGAGGAAGTTAAACTTCACAAAAAAGAAGGATGGGCTTTATTTGGCAAGATTTACTACATAAAGTTAAAGTGTTCGATTTGAATGTAAATGTTGGCTTTTGAAATAGGTATGTTCCTGTAGTTCTGCGATCCTCATTTGATAGTTAAAAAATTTAAGTTCAAAAAAAGCAAACCTTTTAAGGTAATTCTACGGCAAATTCCATTAAGAAGGGATAAGAGCAAGCTTCATATAAGAATATCAGAACTATTTCCCGTGATCAGAAACTCATTGATTATTCTTAATTTCATATTCGGAGAAGCAATTCAGAGTTATGGACTAGGTTCATAGGTAAATCGATACCTAGATCTGCATCTATGTACTTCTCAAGAGGAAAGTACTATTCATACTAATATAGAATAAAGCCGTATTATATATACGCAAACTATATTATTAAATAGATCATAAGTGAAAAAGCAAGTGTTCATAATAAACACTTGAAGGAGGAGCAAGGAAATGAAATTAAGTGCACGCAATGTTTTAAAAGGCAAGGTTAAAAGTATTGTCACAGGGATGGTCAATTCTGAAATTGTAATAGAATTGCCTGGCGGAGCAGAAATGACTTCCATCATCACAAAGGCCTCAGCTGAAAATCTGAAGCTAAAAGAAGGAAGCGACGTATACGCAATTATTAAGGCTTCAAATGTGATGATTGGTACAGATTAATCCCCAATTTCGTTTCATGCACAAAGCATGAAAATTAGTAAGTAACGTTATTCCACTCTGCAGGAGTCCATTAGAATCTGCTTATTTTTTATCAGCCGTGGCTTAAGATAGTCAAGTATAGTGTACATTTGCAGAGTGTGAATAATTTTATATTAGTTTGTGTCTTTAGCGGGACATTATTAATTAGGATTTATTTGGAATATTTAATTTCCATAATCTAAACTCAATTTTCAGAATCGAGAGCGTTTTACTAAAAAATTTTTGCCTTATAATAATCCGTTTTAATAAGCGTTTTGTTATCTCTTGCATAGGATTATCCCGAAAATAAAAGACATGATCATTATGTTGGACAAGGTATGGTTTCCTTTATCTCTTACGCTCTGGGTAGCAACCATATCATCAATTTTAGTCCTTTGCACTGGCGTAATCATAGCTTATGTATTTGCGAGGCGTGATTTTAGGGGAAAAGAGCTTGCAGAGCTTTTAGTAACACTTCCTCTAGTTCTTCCACCCACAGTAATTGGATATCTTCTGGTTATTCTTGTAGGTAGAAACGGACTTCTTGGCCACCTCATTTACAACTTTTTTGGCACAGGGATAATGTTTACCTGGCAGGCAGCAGTCATTGCGGCTTATACAGTTTCCCTTCCTCTTATGGTGAGAGCTGCACAGGCAGCCATTGAAGCAGTAGATAAAGAGCTTGAATATGCAGCCTATATCCTTGGAAGAAGTGAGACTGAAACTGCTCTCCTGATAACTCTCCCTCTTGCAAAAAGAGGTATACTGGCAGGGCTGGTACTCAGTTTTGCAAGAGCTGTCGGAGAATTCGGAGCAACCCTTATGCTTGCAGGGAACATTCCCGGAAAAACGAACACAATGTCTCTCTCAATATACAGCGCTTTTCAGGCAGGCAATGATGAACTTGCTCAGACTCTGGTCTTAATCCTTATTCTTATATCCCTGCTGGCTATATCTCTAACCGGACGATTCATAGGAAAATTAGAGGTATAGTTTTGGGCGTTAAAATTGAACTTAAAAAACAGTATAATGAAGCTGATACCAACAAGAAAAAAGGCGTTAAGAAATCCTTTACGTTAGATGTCAGCTTTGAAATGGAAAACGAACTTGTAGTACTTTTTGGACCTTCAGGGTCAGGAAAGACCACGTTATTTAAATGTATTTCCGGGATAACGGATCTTGATGAGGGAAAAATAACCGTAGGAAATAAAGTTTATTTCGACAAAGGTCGAAAAATAAATCTTCCTATCCAGAAACGCAACCTGGGTTATGTTTTCCAGAACTATACTCTTTTTCCCCACATGAGTGTAAGAAAAAACATAGAATGCGGGCTCAAAGGTTGGGAGAAAGAAGAAAAGGAAGAAAGGGTTCTGGAAATGTTGAGCCTTCTTCATATTGAGGAACTGGAAACCCGATATCCATCCCAGCTGTCAGGCGGGCAAAAGCAGAGAGTAGCTCTGGCAAGGGCACTGGCTCCCAAACCTGAAATTTTGCTTCTGGACGAACCCTTCTCTGCACTTGATCTGGAAATAAGAACCAGGCTTGCACAAAAAATAAGAGATTTGCAAACCAAAATTGGGATACCTGTGTTGTTTATCACCCACAGTTTGGAAGAAGCTTTCCAGCTGGCCGACAAGATTCTTATCTTATACGAGGGGAAAGCTCAGCAGTTCGGGACCCCGGAAGAAATATTTAATCATCCTAATAACTTGCATGTGGCAGAATTAGTTGGGATCTCTAATATTTTCAATGACGCTTATGTTAAAGAATGTGACGAAGAGTCAAAAAGTACAGTGTTAAAAAGCGGAGACCTGATTTTAAGGATAAAAACTCAGAGATTCGAACCTGGAGATAAAGTTTCCTGGGGAATTCATCCTGAGAACATAACTCTTCTTTTGTCTGACTCGCGTTCTGAAAATCAAAATGACAACACTTACTCCGCCCGTATCAATAGTATAACCAATAAGGGACCAAAAAAGCGCATCACACTTAAACTTGCCAGATATAACAAAACCCTGACTGCAGAGGTGCCTGCGCAGTGTGTTGATGCTCTGAGACTGCATACAGGCGATCTATGTCTGGCAAAATTGGAAATGACTAAAGTAGTGGCATTCCATAAATCATAACTCAATGAATAACAATTATTTTTAGATATATAGAAAAAATTCAACTTTTGGCTGGTTATTTATAAGGAACATACTATCAATGGCGTAAAGCATTGTGATATAAGCATTATGATATTATTTTTTGGTATGCCATTACATCTAGCAGTTGCCCAAATTTCTCTCCTACTTCTTTATAATGCGCACATTTACTAAAGCCGTTTCTTACAAATAAATTAATACTCTTAGAATTTTCTCCGCATATTGTCGCAATAAGTACGTGAATATTTTGCTTTTTTGCAACATCTTCAATGAACTTAACAGCCTGGCTGCCTATGCCTTTACCGATGTAATCCGGCTTTAAGTATACAGTTACTTCAGCAGTTCCATCGTATGCTTCACGCTTTTTGTACTGAGTCAATATTACATATCCATTAATTTTATCAGCAGATTTTATGACAAAAGTTTTATATTTAGGATTTTCAAAGAATACCAATTCTCGCATTTCATCTTTTGAGAAAGCATGCGCGTGAAAGGTTACATTTGTGTTGAGAACATAGTGGGTATAAATTTCCAAAACATCATTCAGATGTTCTTCCTTTATCTCATCAAAAATAACTTTGCACATTTTGATCTGCCTTTAAAAACTTAATTTTCTTGTATTAAAAAATCATTCAATCAGATTGGATTATTTTAAAGGTTTCCTGATGATCATTATTATTCCAAGTATATAAGCTAATCCAACCTAATACTGAATATCAACTATTATACCAACACTATTCGTGAAATCTAAAATTTGAGACAAACACGAGGAAGTACCTGCAGCTTTGCCTTATTTTATGAAATTTATAAGAAAAAGAGTCAAGTCTTAGCAAAATTAGAAATGGATAAAGTGAGTGGCATTCCATAATTTTAAATCAATAAATAACAGAATTTGGATATGAAATGACCCCCTATACTCCAAATTTGCTTCTTTGGATTTAGTATTTTAGTAACTACTCAAATTCTTCTAATGAAGCAGTTCCAACAATCCCGTTGATCAAAAGTTAAAAACGGTTTTAGGGATCAATTTGTTTTCTGGGTTTTTATTGATTTCAGTCACTGGATTCTGAAAGAAATCATCAATTTTTACGCTCCCATATAAAAATCTCAGCATTCTTCATGCAGATTACTCATCCGTAAATCATTATTGAATCGAGTCTTACAGTACCTATCTTTGTCCAGTAACTGCAAGTACTACAATACTGGGTCTCACCATCGGAGTGCAATTTTAATTTAGAATGGCATTTTGGACATATTTTTAGATGTTTCATGAACAAAACCCCTTTCTTCTTCTAGTTCTTCTTTTCACCTTAGAGGCTGTCTTAAAATTCAAACCATTTATACAATTGGATAATAGGCAACGTTTCGTTTAAATTCATATTACGCACTCGATGTATAAAATCAAACACAATAAACATCATGGTTTAAACTTTCGTTTTAGACATTAACAGTTTGACACTCAGTTTATCAATTCAAATGCATAAGTCCTATCCCAATTATAAAACCAAATTTAATTTTAAGACACGCTCTTAGCTATGGAAGTTTATTTCCTCTTTATATTATAAATAATTTATGTGAAAAAGTAACATAAATTGAACAGAAGTCCCATACAGTACAGAGATTAGATTTTGCGGTTATAAAAAGGACAAATGAGTTAAATATAAAATACGATCAACAACTCCTATCATTTTCAGCCCGAAATAGAGCATTATAACTATGAATAAATACTTCAAATGCTCGGGATTCATAAAATGAGCAATTTTAGCTCCGTTTTTTGCTGCAAGAAACGCCGGAAATGCGAGTAAAATCCAATTTAAAAGATTTACGTATCCAACAGAATAAGGAGGGAGTCCGGCCTTCCCCCAGCCATTGATTATGTACCCAATAGATCCACTAAAAGAGGTAAAGATTATTACTGCAGCTGAGGTCCCTACGGCTTTTCGCATATCTAAATGAAGAAAAATCAACATGATTGGAATTCCAATCACTCCTCCCCCAAGCCCTAAAAGACCAGAAAAAAAGCCTATGAAAATACCTGAAAAAATATAAGGTAATGGATTAGAGCTGACATATTTCGTTTCTGTAACTGCAGGAGTAAAGTAAGTTCTAACTGCACCAATTATAACTACGATTCCAAAAATTGTGCTAAGGGTAGAAGCCGATAAGTAAGAAGCTACCACTGCTCCCACGAAGCTGAAGATTGATCCGAAGATCCCTATGATTGTTGCCTGTTTCCAAAGTACTGCATTCTTTTGATGGTAAATATGAGTAACATTTATGGCATTTAGCAGAACCACAAAAAGAGTTGTCCCAAAAGCTATCCTTATTGCAATGTCATGCTGAAGCCCAGTTTCCTGTAAAAGCCAGTACTGAACAGGAGACATGACAAAGCCTCCACCAATACCAAGCATACCTGAGACAATACCCGTAAAAAATCCTGTGAGAATAAGAATACCAAGGTAAAGGGGATCTGTAGGAGTCATTTCCAGTCAAGTATAATTTCTCTTATAATTACCTGAGTTCTTATTATTTTTCTCCCAATAAAAGAAAAAAGGCTCTTCGTTATTCCCTATGGATAAGATGATTTTCAATTCAAGACCGCATTGGTTTTTATGAGGACATTACGAGGATAACCACACAAAATAACGAAGAGCCAGAAAAAATTTGTCCTTTTTCCTCTTTTGGACATGCATTAACCTATGAGTTGATCAAAGTATGTATTTAAAAATTTTAATGTTTAAGGTACTCAGTTTCAGTTTTTAATGAATTCCAAGACTTGAAACAAAAACTAAGTTCAAGGCTGAATAACAGGAAAAGGAAATCAAGGAAAGATAAAGAGACGTAGACTTTCTGTTTGATAGAAGGACAGTTAATTAGGTAGCCGAGACTTACAACCAATACACAGAAAAGGAATTAGTGCGAGGCGTTCGATTCGAACGCACGAATTCCTACGAAAATAGGTCGTCAACCTATCGCCTTTGACCTGGCTAGGCAACTCTTGTACATTGGCTTGTTTACTCTTTAGTTAAATACAGTCCTCTATGTTAGACTCTGAATCTATTGCGTTTGATTGCTGGAAATCTCGAATAGAGATACAGAAAGTAGAAAATCTTAAAAATTCCTTAAAACAACCTGTAAAATATATCAGAGTTTAAAATTAATTGTCCAGGATATATGCCTGTAATGAGAAATTAAGACAAAATTAAGACAAAATAGTTAAAAATACATTAAATAAAAATAAAGTGCCCGGAGCGTGACTCGAACACGCGACCTCCAGATATCTCAGGAGATTAAAGACGCCTCATATAATTGTCCCTATGAGTCTGGCGCCCCAACCATCTAGGCTATCCGGGCTTGCAACACACAAATGTACAAAGATATATTAAAGTCTAACGATCGGAATACCGAAAAACCGGAGTTTTTCGTAATATTTACATGAAGAAATTGTCTGAGAGGAGAGATCTTGACAGAATATCACTGCGCCAGAAATCGACAGGGAACTGGACTTATACGAACTTGCCGCGACGGACCAGGAGCGCCCGTTCAAGGATATACAAGAGTGGTATGGTTATCTGAGATATCCAGTCTCCTGCCACCCGATAAAGAAGAAGGAACAGAAGAGGTTGAAGGGGTTATCCACCGAAAGTCAATTGCGATATTAATGTCGGCAGAAAATGAGTGCTTGTAAAACAAAAATTTATCTCAGAGTAGTGATGTCATTAAAATATTCAAAATCAACTTAGTCGATATGCCAGTATCATATCCCGCAGTATTTTTTGAATCAAGATTTTACATGGTAGCTTTTTTGGAAACAGGTCCCCGAAATTAAGATTCTTAATAGCATTTGGTGAAAATTGAATGATATCATTTTTGGTCTCTAAATATATCACCGAGTGTCTTGGCAATTTAGTTGTTGAGCATAATCTTGGTAGCTTCTCACCAGCATACAACGATTTTGAGCTAATTAGATTACCAATAACTAAATTTTCATGACACTATGCTTTTATCTTCTGCGTAAAAGCTCAATAAGTCCACACTGGATTTTAAAAATTGATAGCAGAGATAATTATGAAACATGAAATTTTATTGCGGGAAGTGGCCAGACAAAAGGAAGAATGAGATAAAATAATAAAAAATCAAACTAAAACAAGCTGAAAAAAGAATTAAAAGGGAAGAAAGGATAAAAAGATTTTACCCTTTTGAAAATGTCAGTACCCTGTGGCTTCTGCCAGCTGTTTGACCAGAGAGTCATCAGCAGTATTTCCGGTAACCACAAATACATTGTTTCCGCTGCTCCAGATATAGGTATACCTGGGAATCTCGGTTCCTTCGGCTGTTACGTAGTCTGCAATTCTCACAGCTGAATGCCCATTAAATGACTCTTCGACAAAACGGGAGCCTTCTGTTAATGGCTTGAAGGAAGATTTGTATGCATTTATCAGATTAGTTGTAGCCTCAGAGTTCTCAAGCTCGATTACATCCATATAGAAGTCAGACTCATTGTATTTGTACATGCCTTCTGACCCTCCGACGACTTCAGAAACATTCTCTGCATTGTAATCGATTTTGATATCATCTGCATTAAGAGAGATAGATCCAACGTATTTGAAACCTGCAGGAAGGTTTTCAAGCTTGCTAATGTCAGCCGCACTTTCAGCGGAATTTGTATTTGTACTTGATCCCGAGTTACTCGAATCTGTTCCACTAACCGAGGTTTTGTTAAGCTCGCTAGTGTTAGCTGCACTTTCAGCAGGACTTACATTCGCTTCCAGGCTGCTTGGCTCTGTTACATTAACTGCGGACTCGTTAAGCTCGCTAACGTTAGCCGTACTTTCGGCAGGATTTACATTTTCTCCCGAGTTATTGGGCTCTGTTCCATTGACTGCGGATTTATTGTCGCCAACGCAGCCTGAAAATGCGACCATTAAAACCACAAGTGCAGATATTAAAGCCACCATTTTTTTCATAAGCTTCACCTAAAATCTGTATAATCCTGGAATAACTATCAAGTTTAAAACCGGGATTTCAAAGTTAAAAGAACACTTGAACTAAGAAATATGTAGATAAAAAGTTATCTGCAAAAGGAACTTAAAAAAGAATTAAAAGAAAGAAGGGTTAGAAAACCCTTCAATCAGAAATTTTAGTTGTTCCTCCTGACGAGGTAGACAACTCCAAGGAGTCCGACAAGTCCAAGAACAACTCCAAATCCTGGAGATTCTTTCTCGGGCGTAGTTGCGTTTTCGGTTGGTTCTGGAGTAGTCGCTTCCGGAGTTTCGGGTGTTGTTGCGTTCACATCTTCTGGAGTTGGAGTGGTTATATTATCAGAAGGTGTGGTTAAGTTCTCATCAACGCTTACATTGCCAATCGGTTTTACGCTGGTATTGGTTGTTTCATTACCGACAATCCTCGTAACGAATGGGTAGTACCTGAGGTCGGATGTTGAAGTGTCAGCGATCTTGAAAGACATGCCCTCGGCAATATCCTGATCAGAGTCTCTGGTCAGAGTGAAGGTGTCTCCATTGCTGATCTTGAGGGTATCTCCCTGTATGGAAACATCGTCGAGTTCGCCGAATTCATCGTCAGATTCAATCTTTATGGCGTTTGCGTAGTCAATGAGCCAGATACCTTCAATCTGGGCAATGCTGTCGACTGCACCCTGGAAAACCTGGTTGACATGGACTTTCAGGACAGTAACATCGTCTTCATCCTGGATGTCATCAAGTTCGACGTCCCAGGTGCTGTCATCCTCTCCAACATCGATGATTTCATCATCTACGTACTCTCCGTCCTTGTCGAACTCGAGCCAGACTTTCTCACCGTCAACATCTACCTGCTTGGCCTGGAGAGAGTAGCCTTCACCGAGGTCAAGGGTTTCGCCGGTTCTGACGGTGTACTTGTCATCGCTGTCAAGAACAAGTTTAGCGAGTTTGTCAGCACTGTTGGATTTCAGTGGGATGTATTCCTCTGCAAAGAAGCCAATAACTGGATACTGGTCCCAGCCAATACTTGGCTTATAATATTCGTAGTCAACATCTTTAATGGAGGTCGTGTAGACGAGGCCACCTTCTCCAATTACATTTCCATTAAGTTTAGAAACGCTGAGGTTTTCTGTTTCAACATTGTCATTAAGGTCGTAGTAGAAACCTGCAAAGTTGCTTGCGTCCCAGTTAGCTGCTCCGGAGGCAACACTACCTCTTACTTCATAGGTTCCGGGTTCAGTGATTTCCTTTGCGAGATAGAACCTGAGAATATTGCTTGAGGTGTCAGCGACCTTGAAAGACAGACCTTCAGCGAGTTCATTTGTGGAATCCCTGGTCAGAGTAAAGGTGTCTTCATTGGTAATATTAAGGGTGTCACCGTTGATGGAAACATCGTCGAGGTCACCGAATTCATCGTCAGATTCGATCTTTATGGCATTTGCATAGTCAATGAGCCAGATACCTTCAATCTGGGCAATGCTGTCGACTGCACCCTGGAAGACCTGGTTGACGTGGACCTTCATGACAGTGACATCGTCTTCATCCTGGATGTCATCAAGTTCGACGTCCCAGGTGCTGTCACCTTCTCCAACATCGATGATTTCGTCATCTACATATTCTCCGTCCTTGTCGAATTCGAGCCAGACCTTATTACCATCAACATCGACCTGCTTGGCCTGGAGAGAGTAGCCCTGTCCGAGGTCAAGGGTTTCGCCGGTTCTGACAGTGTACTTGTCATCGCTGTCAAGAACAAGCTTGGCGAGTTTGTCAGCACTGTTGGATTTCAGTGGGATATACTTGTCTGCGAAGAAACCGAGCAAGCTGTAGTTGTCCCAGCCAATGCTTGGCTTTTCATATTCGTAGTCAACCTGCTGAATCTTAGTAGAATATACAATTCCACCCTCTCCAATTACATTGCCACTGTTTCCGCTGACATTTTTAATGGAAAGAGTTTCAGTTGTGACGTTATCGTCAATATCGTAGTAGAATGCTGCGAATTGAGTAGCATCGATTGTAATACCATCGCCGACAATGTCGTCGATATTAGAGCCGTTAAACACCGGACCGCGGATCTCAACTGAGTCTGCTGCACTTGCGGCGGATGCAAATACAGTCAGAAGCATGAGAGCAGCCAGTGTCACTGCTGCGAATCTCTTCATTTATTGTTCCTCCATGTTTGTTAAGATATGTCGTATGTAAGAAGAAGTGTCGGGATCAACACTTTAAGGGTTTCACCATTCTTCACCAAATCAGACTTTTAGATTTCGTCTATTGCCGAAGAGGATTTCATTCCCTCCTTATCCCTCTAAATTGGATTACAAGTGTTCTATAAAATAATTGCCCTATTAAATCTTTTGTGGTCTATTTCAGGGAAATTAAAGAGGAAAAGCGCAAAACAACGATGCAAATGACGGTAAATGTCGAAAGAACTCAGGTAGCATATTCGTCAGGAGTTAAATTAAAAGATAAATTCGAAATACTTATAAAAGACTATGGAAAAAGGATAGTACGATTATAAGACTTAGGCTAAACAATTTCAGATTATATTAATTTCAAAAATCTACCAAGTAAGCTTATCCTGCACTACTTTTAAAGTCTTTTATGCCTGGGAAATTTCAGTATATAAATCAGGTTCCAATCTAACAGCCTACATTCGGCAGCAAGCACATCCCAACATTTAAATATTTTTAATTGTTATTTTTTGTAGGTTCAGTTAAAAACCAGTATCATACGGACTATGTATATAGCAGGGTTTGTCTGTTATCTCAATTATTATAAATATATATTAATTATGTCATGGTTAACATTTAGTAATTTTTGATTTAAATGGAATTTCAAAAGTTCTGAAAAAAACGATATCAATAGAAAAATTGAATGGATTTTTATGTCGACCTGCCGAAAGCAGGTAACAGGTTTCATGTACCTACAATATATTTTGAGAAATTTTTGAGAAATATAACCATACATATGATTCTAAAGATGAAGATATCAGTTCGTCAAGGAAGAACTATTATTAAAGAGATTATTTCAATCGAAACCTGTACCAAAGTACTATAAAAATTAAGCCTGAGGATACTTAGTACCGCGCATCTGAAATAGGTTCATAAAACTTGACTTTTGAATTGATCCGATATTCGGCAGGTTAACGCAACTAGAGATATATATTTTCATATTTCTCTCCCATGAGACTCAATATCTTCCAGTGAATCTCTTCCATATTTAGAATTTCTGACTTTGTTTTCCCTTTTTTCTGCGTTATAAGTTCTGTAATTCCCTGAAACGTGAAAAATATCCATCTCATTGTCGGTCTTTTTGTTGGTTTCCCTTTTTGATCTGGAACCGTTTCATTTTCTTCTTCTAATTTTGTCCTTAATTTCCATTCTGCAATTGAATAAATCATCAAGCAGAGAACCATTATCATTGTCAACGCTTCAATTCTTGATTTATTATTGAGATACACCTTCGATACGCTAAAGGTATCACTTTTCAAAAATCGGAATCCTTTTTCTACTTTATCCTGTCCTTTGTAATACTTCAGCATCTCAGGAGAAAGACTGATATCATTACTTGCAAGAATGAAAAGTCCCATTTTTTCCATTTCTTTTAAAACAAAATCATCATTAACTTTTATAATCCCATTAATCCTGTAATATGTCTTTAATTCCTCATTTTTAGAAGGTCTGCCTCTTTTACCTGCTTCACGTTTTTTAATGGTTTTCAAATCTACTTTTTCAAACAGAACGAAAGGGAAATCTACAATCCATTTTTCTGCTGCTTTTAATGCATCTTCTTCACAGAAATAGTCCTCTCAGAAATAGTCCTCTCCTGCCAGCTTTTTAAGGGACTTTTCTGCTTTTTCAAGTTATTTTTCAAGCTTCCTTCTGAGAGTTGCCTCTTTCTTCTCTTTCATTTTATGAGAGAGTAACAAAACCCACTTTTGTTTGACTCCACCATATTCTGCAAAGGTTTGGTAAAAAGAGTATCTTTCGTCGCTTTTCAATGTTTTCAGGTTTAGATTTCCAGTTAGCAGTTCCTTTGCCTCATTAATTGTTTCAGGAACACGACTGATCCAGAATGACTTTCCTATGTTCTTGATATTATTGTCAGTGTAAAAAGAACTATCAGCTACATTACACTTTGCTTTCAGGTCTTAAAGCTGATTTGAGAGACTTGATTGCTTCCAGAATTGTGTTTTTGTCAGAAGCATTCCCTGAATGTGTGTTCATAAAAAGAGGTATTCCATGCTGATTAACAATCAAGCTCAGCACAAATTGTTTCAGGTCCCATCTCCAGTTTTTGGGAATTCCAAAAGTAATATCAATAGACTCAGTTTCTTCATCTTCATAATCCCCATGAACGCTGACACTTGTAGTGTCAGCGTGTAAACAATGGACAGGGATAAGCAGACGAGCCATAATGTGAAGAGTGATTTCCGTAAACAGTTTTTTTTGATTTAAAGGTTTTATTTGCTTTCTTGGTATTGTTAACTAATTATAGCTATCTCTTTATTTCTATGTTTCATCAATAGAAGAACAGAGTACTTTAGCATTTCAAGACTCTTAGTATAACATTTTGTCTTTCGTCTCAACCTTGCCAGAAAGTGCCTCAATATGCTATTATATCCTTCAACTGTATACGTTTCGGCTTTGGATTGAGTATGAATATTTTCTGGAAGAAACTCTGCATATGCTCTCCAGTGATCTGTCATCACTCCTCCAATCTCTTTCTGCTTTAATTTTTCCCATATTAGTTGTCCAGTTTCCGTTCCCCTGCTACCAAAAGAGCAGTTGATGAATTTTTTCCCAACTCTATCAACAGCAATCCAGATCAGATCCAGCAATATTTTTTTTGTTACCAATGTAAGTGTGCATCTCATCCATTTCAATAATAGATATCTCATTTTCGCTTTTTAGGTCCTCCAACTCCTGACCAAATTTCTTTATCCATTTTTGGACAGAAACATGACTTACTCCTAAAAATCTTCCTATTGAGCGAAATCCTAATCCTTCAAGATAGAGTTGCAAAGCCTGTCTCTTAACAGAAAGGGAGCTAGCAGTTGATTTTAACTCTACTGTATAGTTATATCCACAATCATGGCATTTGTAGCGTTGACGTCCACAAACTATGCCATTCTTTTTGTGAGTGGAACTATTACACCTTGGGCAGTTCATATAGAAATATAGGTTCTCATAATATATAACTATAGTTAATTACCAAAGCCGCTTTCTTTTTAGCACTTTTTTATTACTACCAATAATTGTCGGACAGCCTGCTTACAGCGGGGTGCACCAGTGCAACTTTGATTGTCACTTATTTTTGCTTACTTCACCAGTATCCCTACTGCGTTCCTTTTTTTTAGGGCAACAGTAATTATTTTCAATAAATCTCATTCCTTTTCCATCGCCACCAAGTCGGAAAATTAGATTTGAACCACAATTCGGACAGCTTGTGGGACGAGGCTGATTGTCCTTTGCTTCCCACATATGATCGCATTCTTTGCAGAGAAAATTGACCTTGCATTCACCAGTATTAACGTATTCTCCTCCAGATATCTCGATCGCTTTTCCGTTGACAAGAGCATCAGCAATCTTCTCCCGTGCCCTTTGGAGGTCGCTCCAGAAAGTTTTTCGGGATACTCCCATCCGGTCAGCAGCCTCATTCTGCTCTATCTTGAGAAGGTCGCAAAGACGAACAGCTTCAATCTCTTCTATGGATAGGTTAATTATTTCCAAACAGCAAAGAGGGATTTCTCTGGGCTTATAATAGGTGGCCTTTGGAAAACAAGATACTCTGCGCTTAACTTTATTGACCATCAAATTACACTTCTGTGACACGTAATAAATATCTATCGATCAATATATTTTACTTAAAGCGTTTAAAGTATTTACTTCAACATCGTCATTAAGGATTAGAGTAAACACAAACTACTATAATCGATGGCAACATACTTTTGAAATTGTTTCTTAATAATAGTTTAGACACTGGCATGAATTTCCTCTGAAATCTTGAGCTGTGATAACATTTGGTAAATAGTTATTTTTGGACTGCGCATTGAGACATGAAATCCTTTAAATTTCAATATTCTCTATCTCAGTCTGCGTCCTGAATCTTTTTATGCTTTCTTCATTAGTGTTCCTGCTACTTTACCTCTTTTTAGACAATAGAAATCATTTTCAATAAGCGTTTTTCCTTTTCCATTGCTACCTATCGGAAAATTAGACCGGACCCACAGCTCGGACAGCTTGCGGGACTAGACTGATTGCACTTTGCTTCCCAACCATGACCGTATTCTTTGCAGAGAAATTCGACCTTGCATTCACTGCTATTAACATATTCTCTTCCAGAGATCTTGATCGCTTTTCCGTTGACAAGAGTATCAACAATCTTCTGTCGTGCCTTTTGGAAGTTGTTCCAGAAAGTTTTCCTAGATACCCCTCTGTCAGCAGCCTCATTCTACGCCTCATTCTGCTCTACATGGAGATGGTCGCAAAGATGAAATGCTTCAAGCTCTTCCAAGGACAAGTTAATAATTACAGAACACTTAGCGGGCTTTCTCTGAGTTTGTAATAAGTAGCTTTTTGGATTCTTGAAAACTCGCTTACTCTATCTACCGCCAAAATACGCAAATGAGATGTAATATAAATAACTAACGCTATGTCAAGATAAATTAATAAGTTCTGAGATTATTATTAAGATTCTGCACATTAAGTACAAAACCAAAAGCAATAAACGTATAATTGTAAAAAATACGATTATAAATATAGCGTTTACTTTATAATTTTCACATAATATATCCGTTAGTCCTGTGGCTATTTTCTGCCTTTTACACCTGATTTAACGTAAAAGTTCTGTTAATCACTATACTTTCGTTTTACCTTTTATTCGGATAATTTCATGTTCAGTTCTTATCAAAAATGAGTATATGATGCCGTTTTTCATAATTTATTACGGGTCAACGATTCGTAAGAGTTCATATAAGATTTATACAACGGGATTATTTAATCAGTATAGTTAAACCGAATAGAAATGAAAACTATATATAGCACGTCGCTTATGTGTAATTTAGAGACTATCCGAAAAGTGCTGTGACCTACTGTAACTTCTATAATCAGCGATCACAAATGAACGGATTCCGGATAATAAACACTAATTGTCCAGTTGTAATTATACAACATGCGTAGAACTTTTCGGATGGCCTCTAAGATCTTTTGTATTTGGAGATCACAACGTTTACGTATAGTACTTACCCACTTGAAGTCTAAATAAGATAGTGGATTCTCAATTCTTTAATAATCTAAAATGTAACTGCTTACTTTTTTATTTTATATTTTAACCGAACAAAAATGGAAGCTATTTATACTACGCGCTTATGTGGAATTTAAGAGTTTATATGAAAAGTGCTGTGACTTACTGTAACTTTTACAATTGGCAGATTACAAATGAACAGATTCCGGATAAGTACTAATTGTCCAGTTGTAAATTATATAGCATGCGTAGAACTTTTCGGATAGCTCCAAGGATCTCTTTTATTATTTTGAGATCACAACATTTACGAATATAGGACTTCCACTTGATGTCTAAAACAAAAACGGTAAACTCCTAACTCTTTATGAATTCACGCTTTAACTGCTTAATTTTTATTTTTATATTTAGACCGAACAAAAATGGAAGTTATATATAACACGTCGCTTATGTGTAATTTAAGAGTTTATCTGAAAAGTGCTGTGACCTACTGTAACTTCTACAATCAGCAGATCATAAATGAACGGATTCCGGATAATAAACACTAGTTGTCTAATTGTAAATTTTACAACATTCATAGAACTTTTCGGATAGTCTCCAGGATCTCTTTTACTGAGATCACAAGGCTTACTATTATAGAACTTACCCACTTGATGTCTAAAACAAAAGCAGTGAACTTCCAACTCTTTAAAAATTCAAGTTTTAACTGCTTAATTTACTGTACTTTATTTTGTATTGTAAGTGTGTAAAGTCTATAAAAAGTTAAAAACGACCTACTAAAAATGTCATATAAATAGCTGGAACTTTCAAGCAGACGTCAATATAAATTGGACAATCATGATCGGTATGCTAAATATCGTAAATACAATCGTCTGATGAAGCGACTTTAAGCGTATTTAGGAGGTAAAGCTAAAATGAGTAAATTAACTACCGGGAGTTTTTCTATAGAAGATCTAGAATCCGTTCAGATCACTATCAATAATATTGTAGGGGCAGCAAAGGAGGCTGCTGAAGAAAAAACAAAGGAGCTCGTTAAGGCGGGTCCCACACTTTTTCCAGGACTTGCGTCTTATAGGGATGACTGGAACTTCAAACTGCTTGACCGTTACGAGCCTGTTATCACCCCCATGTGTGACCAGTGCTGCTACTGTACCTATGGACCCTGTGATCTTTCAGGGAACAAGAGAGGTGCTTGTGGTATTGACATGATGGGCCACAATGGGAGAGAATTCTTCCTCCGCGTGATTACAGGTACTGCCTGCCATGCAGCTCATGGCCGCCACCTGCTTGATCACCTGATCGAAAAATATGGAGAAGACTTACCTCTCACCCTTGGGCAGTCCAACGTGCTTACCCCAAACATTACAATCAGTACTGGGCTTAGCCCCAAAACCCTTGGTGAAGTCAAGCCGGCAATGGAATACGTTGAAGAACAGCTGACCCAGCTGCTTGCAACTGTTCATGCAGGTCAGGAGTCCGCCGAAATTGATTACGACTCAAAAGCCCTATTCAGCGGTAGCCTTGACCATGTTGGTATGGAAATTTCTGATATTGTACAGGTCGCAGCCTATGATTTTCCGAAAGCCGACCCAGAGGCTCCCTTAGTTGAAATTGGAATGGGAACCATTGACAAGTCCAAACCTTTCCTGTGTGTTATAGGACATAATGTCGCCGGTGTCACCTACATGATGGACTACATGGAAGACAAGAACCTGACCGACAAGATGGAAATTGCTGGACTCTGCTGTACTGCAATCGACCTTACAAGGTACAAGGAAGCCGATCGGAGAGCCCCATATGCAAAAGTTATAGGTTCCATGTCCAAGGAACTCAAGGTAATCCGCTCAGGAATGCCAGATGTCATTGTTGTAGATGAACAGTGCGTCCGCGGTGATATTGTACCTGAAGCCCAGAAACTCAAGATTCCGGTCATTGCATCAAATCCCAAGATCATGTACGGACTTCCGAACAGGACAGATGCCAATGTTGACGAGACCATCGAGGAACTCAAGTCCGGAAAGATTCCAGGCTGTGTAATGCTGGACTACGACAAGCTAGGAGAACTCTGCATCAGGCTTACGATGGAAATGGCCCCGATCCGTGATGCCGCCGGTATCACTGCAATTCCCACCGACGAAGAACTCGTAAATATGGTTGCAAAATGTGCAGACTGTGGAGCCTGCCTGCTTGCCTGCCCTGAAGAGATCGATATTCCGGAAGCAATGGGATTTGCAAAGAAAGGAGACTACTCATACTTTGAAGAGATCCATGACACATGCATTGGTTGCCGCCGCTGTGAACAGGTCTGTAAGAAGGAAATCCCAATCCTCAACGTAATAGAGAAGATAGCCCAGAAGCAGATTGCCGAAGAGAAAGGCTTGATGAGAGCTGGCAGAGGACAGGTATCTGATGCCGAAATACGTGCAGAAGGTCTTAACCTTGTCATGGGTACCACACCGGGTATTATCGCAATCATCGGATGCCCGAATTATGCAGAAGGCACAAAGGACGTTTACTACATCGCAGAGGAATTCCTGAAAAGGAACTTTATTGTAGTTACGACAGGCTGTGGAGCAATGGACATTGGTATGTTCAAGGACGCCGATGGCAAGACTCTCTATGAGAGGTTCCCAGGTGGATTCCAGTGTGGAGGACTTGCCAACATAGGATCCTGTGTCTCAAATGCCCACATCACTGGAGCAGCCGAGAAAGTCGCAGCTATCTTTGCCCAGAGAACTCTTGAAGGCAACCTCGCCGAAATTGGAGACTACATCCTGAACCGTGTAGGTGCCTGTGGACTCGCATGGGGTGCCTTCTCCCAGAAAGCATCCTCAATAGGTACCGGCTGTAATATTTTTGGTATTCCTGCAGTCCTTGGTCCCCACTCCTCTAAGTACAGGAGAGCCCTGATTGCCAAGACCTATGAAGAGGACAAGTGGAAGGTCTACGATGCGAGAAATGGCCAGGAAATGCCAATCCCGCCAGCACCTGAGTTCCTCCTGACCACGGCAGAGACCTGGCAGGAAGCAATCCCGATGATGGCAAAAGCCTGCATCCGTCCGTCTGACAACAGCATGGGTAGAGCTATTAAACTGACACACTGGATGGAGCTGCATAAGAAGTACCTTGGTGGGACAGAACCTGAAGACTGGTGGAGATTCGTCAGAACCGAAGCTGACCTCCCGCTGGCTAACCGTGAGGCACTCCTCAAGAAGCTCGAAACAGAACATGGCTGGGAAATTGATTGGAAGAGGAAGAAAATCATCTCCGGTCCAAAGATCAAGTTCGATGTCTCGGCACAGCCAACTAACCTCAAAAGACTCTGCAAGGAGGCCTGAATTAAATGGTTGACACTACCAAGAACACAAAGCTCTTTACCAGCTACGGGGTGAATACCTCAAAAACCGTATCTCCTGAAATGGCTGCAAAGATTATCTCAAAAGCAAAGAGACCACTCCTTATGGTAGGAACCCTGGCCCTTGACCCCGAACTCCTTGACCGCGTGGTAAAAATTTCGAAGGCTGTAAACATCCCTATTGCTGCAACCGGGAGTTCCTTGGCAGTCCTTGCTGATAAAGATGTAAATGCAAAATACATCAACGCTCACATGCTCGGCTTTTACCTGACCGACCCCAACTGGCCCGGTCTTGACGGAAACGGAAACTACGACACAGTCATATCCATAGGATTCAAGAAATTCTACATCAACCAGGTGCTGTCCGCAGCAAAGAACTTCAGTAACTTGAAAACAATTGCGATTGAAAGAGGCTATATCCAGAACGCAACGATGTCCTTCGGGAACCTGAGTAAGGCAGACCACTATGCTGCCCTGGATGAACTTATTAACGCATTATAACTTTGATTTAGGAGGCAAAATATAATGGCAGAATTCCCATTTGAGATTTCCCCAATGTTTGAGGGAGAAAGAGTAAGAAAGGATGGAATGTTTGTTGAACTCGGAGGCCCGAAGTCCCTGGGTCTGGAACTTGTCCGTGCAATGGCCATGGACGAGATCGAAGATGACAAAGTTACGATTATCGGTCCGGATCTCAAGGAAATGGAAGAGGGAAAAACCTACCCCTGGGCAATGGTCTTCAACATCGGTGGAGAACTTATAGAGGCTGACCTTGAATCTGTCATCGAAAGGCGTATCCACGATTTCATCAACTACTGCCAGGGCATTATGCACCTGAACCAGAGATACGATGTATGGATGAGAGTCTCCAAGGATACAGCTGCAAAGATGGACTCCTTCGATTCTTTCGGAAAAGCTGTCATGATGCTCTTCAAGACCGAGCTTCCTTTTATTGAAAAGATGCAGGTAACCTTCTACACCGACCAGGCTGAAGTTGAGAAGAAGCTGGAAGAAGCAAAGGAGATCTTCAAGACAAGAGATGCCAGGACAAAGAACCTCCATGACGAAGATGTTGATGTCTTCTATGGATGTACACTCTGTCAGGCTTTTGCTCCAACCAACGTCTGTGTAGTTTCCCCTGACAGAGTATCTCTTTGTGGTGCAATCAACTGGTTCGACGGCCGCGCAGCAGCAAAAGTAGACCCAGAAGGTCCGCAGTTCGCAATTGAAAAGGGAGACCTTATCGATGCTAATACAGGTGAATACTCCGGGGTCAACGACATTGCTGTAAAGCTTTCAAGTGGCGAATTTAGCAAAATTAAACTCCACTCCTTCTTCGACTCCCCACACACCTCGTGTGGCTGCTTTGAAGTAGTCGGATTCTACATCCCTGAGGTTGACGGTATTGGCTGGGTTAGCAGAGAATACCAGGGAATGGCACCGAACGGCCTTGGTTTCTCCTCTATGGCTGGTCAGACAGGCGGCGGAAAGCAGATCGTAGGGTTCCTGGGTATTGGTGTNGCTTACTTCTATTCCCCGAAGTTCATCCAGGCTGANGGTGGCTGGAACAGAGTTGTCTGGCTCCCTGCGATGCTCAAGGAAAAGATTGCCGAAACCATTCCTGAAGACATAAAAGATAAGATCGCAACTGAGAACGATGCAACTGACATTGAGTCACTGAAGGCTTTCCTGCAGGAGAAGAACCACCCGGTAGTTGCTAACTGGGCAGCTGCGGAAGAAGAGGAAGAAGAAGAGGAAGAAGAAGAGGAAGAAGAGGAAACAGCTGTTGCAGCAGCTCCAATGATGATGCCTGCAGCTGGCTTCCAGATGCCTGCAATGGCTTCAATGCCAATGATGCCTGCGGGTAAAGCTGGTGGAATAAAGATCACCTTCAAGAATGCAAAGATCTCCATTGACAAAATGATCGTCAGCGAGAAGAAGGACTAAAAATAGTTGGGCGACGACAGGTAATCGCCTAAGACGAAAAACAATCCATGGGGTATTCTGTGACAAAAGTAATTGCAATAACGGGAAAAGGTGGAACTGGTAAAACAGCGGTAGCGGCTCTTCTGATCCGCTCCCTTTCCAAAAAAGGTACATTTCTACTGGCAGTTGATGCAGATGCAGATACTAACCTTCCTGAGACTCTTGGCTGTGAGAACGTAAAAACAATCGGAGATGCAAAGGAGTATTTACAGGCTGAAATCACAAAACCAAGGCCTGATCATCCCGATATGAATAAAGAGGCGGTACTTAAAAGCAAGATTTATGAGATCATCGAAGAAATGCCGGGTTATGACCTTCTGGTCATGGGTCGGCCCGAAGGGTCAGGATGTTACTGTTATGTAAACAACCTTCTTCGGGGCATCATGGATAAACTGATCGCGAATTATGATGTAGTTATTATTGATGCAGAGGCAGGGCTTGAGCATTTCAGCCGGAAGATTATCCGGGATATAGATGACCTGATTGTCGTAACAGACGCCTCTAGAAGGGGATTTCGGACTGCCGAGAGAATTCATGAACTTGTGGATGAACTTGACTCAAACATTGGTAGAATTCACGTTATTGCAAACAAGGTTACAGATACTAACCGCGAAAAGCTTGTCAAACTGGCAGAGGATCTGAAACTTAACATGATAGGTATGATCCCACTCGACCCGAAAATAGAGGAAATGGATATAAAAGGCATACCTCTCTTCAAAATTTCGGATGACTCGGTTGCTGCAGTAGAAATCGAAAATATTGTAAAAAAACTGGGATTCTAATCCCGTTTTATTTTTGAACCTGTAATATTGCAGAAAACCGTTCCGAAAATAAGATACAGATCCCCTTGCCTGTTTTAAGGGCTTGAAACAATATTCAAAATCATGTGAAGTATGGAGCAGAGTTTACTTCTGCCCTAATTCTTCTTTCCATATAAGAGAAGAATCTGGAAGCAAGGGAAGAATCTGGAAGTAAAATCTGTATTATTTCTTTATTTATACAGTAACTCATCAAAACGGAAAACTTACGGAAAAGGTGAGGTTTACATGGCAAAGAAAGTTAAGTTATCAGAAATGACAGACATGTTCAAGGACATGGACATACTCTCCCTTGAAGGTGTAACCATTGAAGGGGATATTGAGATTGATCTCAGTGGACTCGGAGGTGGCTTTGACCCGATGCTTGCTGCTCTCCTAGGACAGGAGAATGCAGTACTTGCACAGCACTTCGCAAGACTTGCTAGCATGTTTGGAGTCCCTGTAGGCATTGGTGCCCCTGCAGCTGGTGTTCCCGCAGCTGCTCCTGCAATTTCCCCTGCTCTGGCAGCCCCGAAACTTAAGGATCTCATTCCTGCCAAATTCGATGTTGCAAACATTGCAGAATGGGCAACCCAGATCCAGGAAGTCCCAATCGGCAACACCTCTGCAGACGGCGGAAGCCGTGGAAAGAGAGTGTTGGTCGGTGGAGAAAAAGCCCTTCCGTTCTTCCCTGATGCTCCAATGCCCAACAGGAACCAGGTTACAATTGACGTATTCGATATGAGAATCGGGCTTGCAAAAGCTGTCAAGGAAAACTATGATGAGGTCATGGACAGCCCGGGAGAATGGGCAAAGAAGAACGTTGAAAAGTTCAACGCCGATATGATCACAATCCACCTGATTTCAACTGACCCGCTGGTTAAAGACACACCTGCTAAGGAAGCAGCCAAGACTGTAGAAGAAGTTCTGCAGGCTGTTGATGTGCCAATTGCAATCGGCGGTTCCGGGAACCCACAGAAAGACCCAGAAGTTCTTGCAAGAGCAGCAGAAGTGGCAGAAGGAGAGCGCTGTCTCATTGCATCTGCTAGCCTGAACCTTGACTATGCAAAGATTGCAGAAGCTGCATTAAAGTATGACCACGATGTTCTGTCCTGGACTCAGCTTGACATGAACTCACAGAAGGAACTGAACAGGAAGCTCATGAAGCAGTGCAATGTGCCAAGAGACAGGATCATCATGGACCCAACAACTGCAGCCCTTGGTTATGGTCTTGACTACGCTTACACCAACATGGAGCGGATCCGCCTTGCAGCACTGATGGGTGACGAAGAACTGACCTTCCCAATGTCATCTGGTACTACAAATGCATGGGGTGCCCGTGAGTCATGGATGGTTAGCTCACCACTGAAGGAAGATTCGGACTGGGGTCCCAGAGAATACAGAGGACCTATATGGGAAATCATTACAGGGCTGTCCCTTGCAGTTGCAGGAAACGATCTGTTCATGATGATGCACCCAACATCAGTTGCTGTCCTGAAGCATATTACTCAGACATTATTTGGTTCAATTGAGGCAGAGCCTGTTGACATTGCTAACTGGATCGGAGCGGAGGTGTAAAAAATGAAGATAAACAGCCCATTAGAAGCTTACAAATACCTCCCGCAGACCAACTGTGGAGAATGTGGGGAAGCAACATGTATGGCATTTGCTTCCAAGCTGATAGACAGGTCAGGAAAGACAGCAGACTGCTCACCTTTGATGAAAGAGAAGAAGTTTGCAAAGAAGCTTGCAGAACTTGACAGGCTACTTGCACCTGAAATTATGGAAGTTGAAATCGGAGTGGGTGACAGAGCAGTCAAGATCGGTGGAGACGATGTGCTTTACCGTCACAAACTTACTTTCTTCAACAAAACGAAGATGTTCTTCGATGTGACGGACACAATGGAAGAAGCCGCACTTGTTGAAAGAGTGAAGAGTATTGCGAACTTCAAGAAGTTCTATGTCGGGCGGCACCTGCTACTCGACGGTGTGGCAATCAGGTCAGTATCAAACGATCCGGCAAAGTTCGCAGCAGCGGTTAAGAAAGTTGCAGAAGTTGGAATACCAATGATATTCTGTTCCTTTAACCCTGCAGTTCTTAAAGCAGGACTTGAAGTAGCAAAGGATGCAAACCCACTTCTATACGCTGCAAACAAGGATAACTGGAAGGAAGTAGGCGAACTAGCACTTGAATACAATGTGCCTGTGGTGGTTTCAGCAATAAATGACCTTGATGCCCTCAAGACTCTTGCAAAAACATTTGCAGAGGCAGGTATTAAGAATATTGTACTTGACCCGGGAACTTATCCAACCGGCAAAAACATGAAGGAGTCATTCACCAACTTCCTGAAGATCAGGAGAGCAGGCATTATGGGAGATACCGAGATCGCATACCCGATCATGGCTCTGCCGCTTACTGCCTGGATGGCTGGAATTTCAGACCCGGTCAGCGCATCATACTGGGAAACTGCAATGGCTGCAGTCTTTACCATCAGGTACGGCGACATTATGATTCTTCACAGTATGGAGCCATACGCCACACTGCCTGAGGTACACCTGGCAGAGACAATCTATACCGACCCGAGGACTCCTGTAGCTGTGGACTCAAAGATGTATAAGGTAGGAAACCCGACAGCGGACTCACCTGTACTCTTTACCACAAACTTCGCTCTGACTTACTATACAGTAGAGAGCGACCTTTCCTCAAATGGCATAGACTGCTACCTGCTTGCAGTTAATACCGATGGTATTGGTGTCGAAGCATCTGTTGCAGGTGGCCAGCTGACTGCGGACAAAGTAAAGGAAGCCCTTGATAAATCAGGCTTTGACCTCAAGAAGGATGTTAACCACAACACCGTAATCACTCCGGGTCTGGCTGCACGTCTACAGGGTGACCTTGAAGACAAACTAGGTGCAAATATTCTTGTGGGCCCAATGGATTCAGGAAGGCTTCCTGGATTTATGGAAAAGAACTGGCCTCCAAAGAAATAATCAGGAACGAAATTTGAATAGTAATATTCCGTGTCAAAAAGACACGGAAATTTCTTTTTCTTTTTCTTTTTGACACGGAATAAAGTTTATTGAAACTTTTACAAAACGCAACTGTCTACTTTCCGGATAGGTTCTGAATTGAAGAAAAAATGGCATAAAAATCGACAAGATTCATTCAGATAAGCAACATCAGTATACCTGGGCTTTGATCCTGTTGTCTCATAATGTAGAATACATAGTAGTTATATAAATAATAGTAATTTTATAATAATAGACAACCAGAGTATAAAAAGTAAAAAGTAGAAGAAAAATAACAGGAAATATAGAAAAAATAACAGGAAAAATAGTAGAACACAAATTGCACTCTTACTCATATATATGAGGGATTTTCTATTTCCTTTGATTTCCTGGTCATGATTTCTCCTTTTATCGCTTCATAGTATTTCATGGTATCAGGAGTAACTGAAGGTCGAGTCTCTGAAATTGCTTTAAGGAAATGTTTCTGTTTAACGTTGTCTGCATGGAGTTCTTCGCGCAGGGCATATCTTCCTGCCTTTTTACATATTGCTGCAAGATCTGCACCTGTGTAATGATCGGTAAGGGCAACAAGTTCCTTAATATCCACATCTTCTGCAAGAGCCATCTTCTTTGTGTGAACCTTGAAAATTTCACTTCTAGCTTCTTTATCAGGGACCGGGACGAGAATAAGCTCATCAAAACGCCCTGGACGAATCAAAGCCGGATCTATGATATCAGGACGGTTAGTTGCACCGATCACAACCACTCCCTTGAGTTCTTCAAGCCCATCCATTTCGGAAAGAAGCTGGTTAAGGATCCGGGCTGTAACCTGAGGCTCACCTGCTGAGATCCCACGGATGGGGGCAAGGGAATCAAGTTCGTCCAGAAAAACAATCGAAGGGGCAACCTGTCTCGCCCTGGTGAAGACCTCAGCAATCCTTTTTTCAGACTCTCCATACCACTTGGAAAGAAGGTCGCTTCCTTTGGCAGTGATAAAGTTGGCATCTGACTCATGGGCAATGGCTTTTGCAAGAAGAGTCTTTCCAGTACCCGGAGGGCCATATAGGAGCACGCCTTTTGGAGCTTCCACCCCTATATGCCGGTAAGACTCAGGGTTTTTAAGCGGCCATTCCACAGCTTCTTTCAGGAGACATTTTACATCTTCCAGGCCGCCAACATCATTCCAACTGATATTGGGAATCTCAATAAGTATTTCCCGGATGGCCGAGGGCTGAACATCTTTCATGGCTTCTTCGAAGTCTGCTCTTGTGACCTGTAGAGAATCCAGAATTTCTTTTGGAATATGAGGTTCTTTTAGATTAATCCTCGGGAGGACACGCCGAAGAGCTCTCATGGCAGCTTCCCGGCAGAGTGCTGCAATGTCAGACCCTACAAACCCATAGGTAATTTGAGCAAGATCCACGAGGTTTACGTCCTCTGTAAGGGGCATTCCTCTCGTATGAATATGGAAAATTTCGAGCCTGCCTTCGGTACTCGGGACCCTGAGCTCAATTTCCCGGTCAAACCTACCCGGGCGACGCAGTGCCAGATCCAGGGCTTCAGGGCGGTTCGTTGCACCTATCACGATCACATTCTTGCGGCTTTTCAGTCCATCCATCAGGGAAAGGAGCTGCGCGACCACTCTCCTCTCAACTTCCCCTGTGACCTCAGCTCTTTTCGGGGCAATGGAATCGATCTCGTCCAGAAAGATGATTGCTGGTGCATTCTTTTCAGCCTCATCGAATATATCGCGGATCGCTTTTTCGGACTCCCCGTAATATTTGGACATTATTTCCGGGCCGTTGATAGAGATGAAGTAAGCATCAGACTCACTTGCGACAGCCCTTGCAAGCATAGTCTTGCCAGTACCGGGAGGACCATGGAGCAATACCCCTTTTGGGGCTTCAATCCCTAATCGATCAAAAAGTTCAGGGTATTTCAGAGGGATTTCTATCATTTCCCTGACCTTTAAAATTGCATCCTTGAGTCCACCCAGATCTTCATACATAACAGTGGGAATGGCCTGCTCAGGAGCAATTTCCCTGGCTTCTGGTAAGAGTTCGATTTCGGTCATGTCAGTGATCTTTACTATCCCAGACGGAGAGGTAGAAACAACCTGCAGCTTGATTTCCCCGAGCCCGAAGGAAGGGCCGAAACCCTGCCCGAAAAAGTCCTGGAAAAGGTCATCCAACATGAGCCCTTTGCCATAAGTATCCTTACCTCGAGAGCTACTTAAACTGGTGGTGGAGATAAAGTCCCCTTTTGAAACCGTACGGTTCATGAAAACAGCACTAAGAATTTCACTGGGAGCATAAATCGTTATTCCCCTTTTTACGGGAGAGAGAGTCACATGTTTTGCTTCTTTCCATTCGGCTTTGCAGATTTCCACATATTCTCCTATGCTGGTCTTCGCATTCGTGCGGATGAGCCCGTCCATACGGATGATATCAAGACCCTCATCGTTAGGATAAGGTCTCCCTATAAGAGCTGAGGTCACCTTTCCCCCTCTGATCTCCACAATGTCAAAGGGATTTAAACCAAGTTTTTCCCTGAAGGCTTCATCGATACGAACAATACCTTTTCCGACGTCACGATGGTTAGCTTCTGCAACTTTCAGTTTGATTGTCTTTTCATCTCCATTAGTCAAGTAATCTCCCCCATTTACACATTGCTCCCCCATTTACACGCTAATATTGCGATTCCGAGATAGGTCATGAAACTTGCCTTTTGAATAGATCCGACGATCATGGATTATTTCAGGAAATAAGAACTCGATTTTGGAATCGAAGCACTGGTGTGGAATCGAAGCACTGGTGTGGAACCTATAAATTTACCATCCCCGAAGATTTAACAGTACCATTCTTTGAGCCACATCATCTATGGACCAGAGACGGATAGTCCGTGTAACCTTTCGCACCGCCCACATAGAAGGTGGCCACGTTCGGCTCGTTCAGCGACGCATTCTGCCTGAAGCGCTCTGGCAGGTCAGGATTAGCTAGGAATGGCACTCCAAAGGCGATCAGGTCGGCCTCGCCCCTGGCAATTGTCTCGTTCCCGCTGTGGAGACCATAGCCACCGTTCAGTATAAACGTCCTTTCGAATATTTTGCGCAGGATAGGCCCAAGCCGTACCTCAGGTGGCACGAATCCAGACCTGCCTCCGATGGGCTCGATTAAATGAAGGTATCCCAGGCCCGTTTTGTTTAGCTCTCTGGTGAAATAGGAAAAGGTCTCCCTGGGATTGACGTCCGACATAGAATGCTCGGTATTGTGTGGAGAGATGCGGTAGCCGACACGATCGCCGCCCCATACTTCGATGACGGCTTTCGTGACCTCAAGTGGCAGGCAGACCCGGTTCTCAAGGCTGTCGCCGTACTTATCGGTTCGCTTGTTGGACCCGCTCCGCAGGAATTGGTCCAGCAGATAGCCATTGGCTCCATGGATTTCTACGCCATCGAAGCCGGCGGTTTTGGCATTCTCTGCTGCCTGACGGAACTGCCTGACGATGTCCGGCACCTCGTCGGTATTCAGGGCCCTGGGAACAGGAATTGGCTTTTTTCCACCGGGTGTATGGGTAAAGCCTTCGACGGGTAGCGCGGATGGTGCGACTGGTAAAGCGCCGCCCAGTAAGTCAGGATGGGAAATCCTTCCTACGTGCCAGAGCTGGATGAAAATCCTGCCGCCAGCCTGATGGACAGCATCCGTTACCTTCTTCCAGCCGGCGACCTGTGCCGCAGAGTATATGCCCGGTGTATGCACGTAACCCACCCCCTGTGGGCTAACCTGCGAACCCTCGGTGATAATCATGCCGGCTGAAGCTCTCTGTACATAATAAGTAACCGTCAGTGAGACCGGAACGTCGGCATCCCCTGCGCGGTTTCGAGTCATTGGCGCCATCACTATGCGGTTTGGCAGCGTGAGATCGCCCATCTGATACTGTGAAAATAAGTCTGTGTCTCCTACCATGATGATCGTCTCCTTTAAGCCTGCAAAATCAGCAGCTATCTTTTTAGTAGTAGCTATTTTTTTAGTGTAGGACTTACGCACTTGAGGAACAAAATCAATTACGGCAAAGACTTTGGATTTAAGTCACGTTTTAGACAATTAACGGTTTAATGCTGTTGATTCTTCAGTTCAACTGCGTAAGTCCTATAGTGGTATCTTTTTAGTAGTAGCTATCTTTTTAGCTGGATTCTTAGAATCTCATTGATAATTTTCAATGCTCCCACAATCATTGAACTGGTTCTGGTTATTGTCTCAGCGTTTAGCACCCACCCCTTTTGTGCGACGCTTTCAATTTAACCTTTAATCATTAAATACGAGCTATGGGTAATGACTTATAAGACAATTATTATGGAATTTTTATTTAAATATTCGTAACTTGCCTGATGTTGCCGGGCATTTAAACTATCAAATCGCATTCTGAAAAGTCAAAAACCGACAAACTCTAAAAATTAAGAGGTAATCAATAATTTTAACCATTAAAACAAGAAAATATTCATTGCACACAGGATGTATACTAATTACGTTTTAATGGACTGACCCTGATTATGAAAATAAGAGATCGAAATGAAGAAACAGAAAAGCAGTATAAGCTTTCTTTGGAAGCTGATCCAAATGATGCTGGTTCTCACTTAAATTATGGACTTCTCCTTCACGAAATGGATCGCATGAAAGAAGCCGAAAAGCAATATAAGCTTGCTCTGAAAATCGATCCCAATTATGCAACTGCACACAATAATTACGGTGTTTTGTTCGAGAGGATGGGACATAAGGTCAAAGCTGAAAAACAGTATAAGCTTGCACTTGAAGCAAACCCAAATTATGCGGAGGCTCACTATAACTACGGAAATATCTTAAATGAAATGGGACGATTTGCAGAAGCTGAAAAGCAGTATCAGCTATCTCTTGAAAACGATCCTAATAGCGCAGCGACACACTATAATTATGGACTTCTCCTGCACAATATGAATCGCATGAAAGAAGCTGAGGTACAGTATAAACTTGCTCTGGAAGCTGACCCCGAAGATACAGATATACATTGGAATTATGGAGTTCTCCTCGAAGAATTGGGCCGTAAGAAAGAAGCTGCAATGCAGTATTTTCTTGCTTTGGGAGCCAATTCTGACAATGTATAATTGTATCTATTAAACAGTTCTGTATAGTCTGCAGATTTGGGATGAATTTCCAGGACTGATTACAATGCAAAAGACCTTCAGAAAATTTAATGGCAAAACCTTCATGATTGACGAATTCAGCTATTCAGGTGTTTGTAAATCAGATGCAGAAAAGCGCAAATTAATGTGGAAGAAGAACGGACTTGGAGCCAGATGCATAAAAAAGGCAAATGGCAAGTATGTGGTTTATCGGGAATATTATGGGGACCCAAATGATGTAGAAGGCTCATCACTGTTTCCTGCGGACTGAAATTCCTCTTTGCAGCTTTCGTGCCTGCAACCTCAATAAATGGAGATAAATAAAGGGGAAAGGTCTCACCAGATACTTGGACTGTAATTTAATTCGATTTCATCAAGTTTCTCAACAGGTAAGCCAACGTTTTCGAAAATTTCCCTGAATACTGTTCTGTACTCTTCTTCAGGGATTTCTTTTCCGGCACTGCCTATGGGCATGTCAATATCTGTACGTATAAATCCCGAACTGCTCACATAGATGTTGTATTTATTGGAATTATGTGTCCGAGTGATGGTAGTTTCAGGAATAACAAACTGTATACACCCAATTTTGCCATTTCTGTAAAATTTATCCTCATTCCACGTATCAGATCCAGTGACAGTTTTTATGCTGCTCTGGTTCAGGTAGGTATAGACTGCCGGAAAATCCACATTTTCTTTTGTCGTCAGACTCACAACTCCCTTCTGGTCTGGTGACTCATTCTTTAGCTGTTTAAGAAATTCTCCAGATTTAGTTTCATTAAGTCCTAAACTCATTCCGAGCATCTTAAGCATCCAGGAGTCTTCCGGAAACATGGAAGGCATCTGCGGCGTAATATCACCGGCGTCATTATGATGAGAATAATTGTAGAGTGTTACAAGAGTTTGATTTTTATCATCTTTTTTAAATTCGAGATATGTATTTAAGTTGTAATAGAGCTCGACCCTTGACACTCTGTAGTCTGTTTTAAACCTGTCCTCAAGAGATTCGACATTTCCAAGTTCTATTAAATTTGCTTTATCCAGCCTGGTATAAGGTCCACTGAGATCATATCCTGCTTTCTCTGCTTTTGTGACAATGGAATTGTAATCAATGGATCCAACGTCAACAGTATCTCCATAATAAGAGGCCTGATCATTAATACCAATTAACATAAAAAGCACAAATAAGCCCCCATAAAAAAGCACAATCAAGCCTGCAGATACTAATAGCAAATATTTTAAAATTTTAAGGGATTTACTCATTTTAAGAACCTCTGATTTCTCATTATTTTGCAGGATATGCCCTTTTTAAACCCGAAATACCAGAAAAATTACAAAATTTCTTTATTCAATCAAGGCTAAATCAACCACTCAATGATTACTTATCCAGTTTATATTAATTATTTTTGAAATTGTGAGCTTTTCAGGAGACGTGAGTATTTTTTTGGTAACCTTTGACTCCTAAAGTTATTACTCTAATAAAAAGTTCATACTTCCTGATAAATATTTGTAACCTTAACTCTGCCATTAATAGGGAATAACTCCTTTCGAGGATCTATCTCTAATTCACGTTTTTACCTGTTCATTTTAAAATAATATTAATTAAATAATATTTCGTTTCTTTTGATTCTATTTGGCCTTTTAACTTTCGTTTCTTTTGATATCGAAAATTATTATAACATTAAACCAAAGAATATATATTAAACTTATACCCTATGGGGCATAATCAAAGTTGCGCTGGCGCACCCCGCTGCAAGCGAGGCTGTCCGACAATTACAGATAGTAATAAAAATACAACAAAAAGAGAGCGTTTAGGACCTTTAAATCGAAAAAGAAGTAATTCTGTTATTACCAGTGGTAATTGTCGGACAGCCTGCAAGCTAGCGGGGTATTCGACTGAAATCAAGCTATACCTAAAAGTCAGAAATCAGGAAAGTTTCCAAAAAATTCAACAGATTCTTCAGATTATGAAATAAGAAAAATAAAATGAGACTCATTCGTAAATCCATTTCGATGACTGCCATCCAGTATAGAGAAAGAAACTACGCAGTTTAACTAAAGAACCAGTCGCATGAGACTTCAAACTGTTTAATTCATAATATATGTGATAGAGGTACGCGCTCACACCTCTTTTACTACTTAAACGCGTAATTTCTGTTAAGAAGTACTCCCCATAGAAACTCTAAACTTGAACTATTGAAGGCTTAATGATCCCTGCAGCCTGATGTAAGACATTACGAATGAGTAATAATTTGTTTCATACTTATAGTCACGCCTGTAATTGTTGCAACAAAAACTCATTGTACCTCATGTGAGCAGTTGCATTATTTAGCTTCGTGACTATATATCATGACAGCCTAGTTAATTTCACTAGCAATCAAGCCAATTGTTGCCTAATCCAAAGAAGCAACCATTTCCGAGGAAGTAATCGCATTCGAAGAAGCTACCTCCAAAGAAGGCTTCGAAGTCAAAATCACAGTCGCAGTCGCATTTATCTTTGTGACAGCATTTATCTTTGTGATCGCATTTATCTTTGCATCCCCAGTCACAGCATTTATCCTTGTTGCAGTCGCAATCGTTTTTCCAGTAGCCTGCACTGGCTGACCCAGCTGTCAGAGATGCTACAAAAAAGACCAGCACTAACACGCTCATTGTCTTCTTAAGTATTCTCATTTGTACACACTCCTATAATTTGATACGACCAAGCTGTCGGTGTTTCAATCACTTTTATCGGTAGATACAGCACTTAAGCATTATTTTATCATTTAGTTATTGACATTATTCTGGAAGACATATTACTGACAGATTTTGCTCTCATTTTATGTGCTGAAAAAAATGTACCGATTAAAATGGTCTCAAGTTGCCCCAACAAATAGTACGTACCAACAGGAGATTATACTCAAAGAATATAATAGATATAGAAATATAAATAAGAAACCATTGTTAATTAAAAGAATATATCGAATAATATACTATTTACAGCTTGTTTTATATAATTTTATTTTTTATAGTTTATTATCTTAGAGCGTGTCTTAAAATTAAATTTGGTTTTATAATTGGGATAAGACTTATGCATTTGAATTGATAAACTGAGTGTCAAACTGTTAATGTCTAAAACGAAAGTTTAAACCATGATGTTTATTGTGTTTGATTTTATACATCGAGTGCGTAATATGAATTTAAACGAAACGTTGCCTATTATCCAATTGTATAAATGGTTTGAATTTTAAGACAGCCTCTTAAGCTGCACCGTTTTTTGTTAATAGACTTATTTCAAAACCTAATTTATGCTTAATTCAAAGAGCGTTCATTCTCGCTCAACAATTTGAAATTGCCTTGTCAATTCAAGGAATTAAATTAAAAAACAAATTTTAAGCTATGCAATAATCTGCAAATTTTATCGGTGTTTGCCTGATAAATTATAGGGTAGTAATTAGGAAAACAGATAAGAACCAGTAGCAAAAAAGATTAAGAACTTTTGCAAATCTACTTTTTTTCCCTTTCTGAAAACCTGTTAATTTCACTGGAAAGACGCTGTACCTTGCTGCGCAGTTCTTCAATCTCTTTTGAGAACGACTTTTCACTTTCTACAAGAAGGCTTGCAAGGGCCGCAGTTACATATACGAAAATGTAAAAAGCATAAGCAGATAATAAAAAGGCCAGTATCCTTCCTTCAGTGGTTTTTGGCCAGTAATTGCTTCCTACTGTAATCATAATCATTGCTGTCCACCAGAGAGCATCCAAATAAGAAGTAAAACCTTGCTGCTCAAAATCATATATCCCCGCGGCTCCAAGTAGAGTTATTAAAGTCGTAAGCAGCAGAATATATATCAAGCCTCGCTGCTCCATTATCTGTCGGACTGTTCTTAAGCTCCGATAAAAAGAAGAGAGAACACTGGCCAGATGAAGAGATCTGACATGGCTTGCAAAACTGACCAGCTTGAATCCGCTAAATAGCCTAAGAATTCTCAATGCAGGCAAAAACAGGGAAAGAGCGACAAGCCAGTTTTCCTTTAAATAATCCTTCTTTTTCGGGGAAACTACCAGTTCGATAAAAAAATCAATTATAAATATTCCCCAGATAAAAAAACTTAATGTCTGCAATGTAGATGAAAGACCAGACACTAAGTCGATAATAATAAGAATCAGCCATAAAATTGACAGTGACGTGAGAGGAAAATCAAACAGAGAATCAATCTGGGAAAGTAATTCCATTCTTTCTTCTTTTAATTGCTCTTTATCCATGTGTTTACTCTCATCAAGGTATATGATCACATGCAGATTAGTGCACTTGCATTGTTAAAAGAAAGAATTGATAAATATAATAAGTATTCTTAGGGCATTTATAGACTTATTGATAAATCTATTTTAGCCCGGAAGTTTGTTTTACGCCCGAATATCCGGTAAGAGCAGAAATAGATCGGAAGGCTGATTTTGGATATCAGGCAAACATGTCGAGTAGATAATGCATGTCGAGTAGATAATGCACGATAAAAAACTAGAAAAATAAAGGAGTAAAGAACTGTAAATACTATATATTTGCAGCCTCTACTTCCTGAGTCGGATTATCAATCAAACTGACAGGTAATCCTTTCCTAACTGACAGGTAATCCTTTCCTTATTCATACTTTGTTACACGAACATTTTACCGATCAATAGTTACTTCATACCCAATTTTTCGGTCATGTTCCCCATGTTCTTAATCGTAGTCGTGTTTCCAGTAATGTTGCATGTAACGGTTCTGGTTATTATTTGAGTCATATCATCCATATTTCTGATCATAATCTTTTTTCCGGTTACACCCATTTTTCCGGGCATTTTGGTCACGTCTTCCATTTCTCCGGCCATTCCAGTCATGCCCATATCCTCGAGTATAACCGTACTTGCGTCCATTCCACTCAGATAATTCATTTTTTCGTCCATTCCGGGCATATTATCCATTTGTTCGACCATTGAGGCCATATTATCCACATCTTTAAATATAATCATGCCTCCGGTCATGTTACACATCATGGGTCTGGTCATGTTCCCCATTTTTCCGGTTATGTTCCCCATTTTTCCGGTTATGTTCTCTATTCTTGCGGCCATTCCGGGCATATTAGATAGTTTTCCGGCTACCTCTTCCATACTACCCATGTTTCTGATTATAATTATTTTTCCAGTCAGATCACATGTTATGGTTCCAGTCATATCTCCAGCCGCGAGCACAGTCAGGTTTTCCATTCTTCCGGTCCTGTTCTCCATTTTTGCGGCCATTCCGGGCATGTTTTCCATGTCTTTGGTCATATTGCATGTCACAGTTCCAGTCATGGTTCCGACCTTGACTATGGTCATGTTCTGCAGGTTTTCTGCTATTCCGGACATGTTCTCCATTCTTGTGGCCATTCTGGCAGACATATTTCCGGCTGACCTATTCTCCATTCTTGCGGCCATTACGCCCATTTTATCCATTTTTCCGAAAATAACCACTTTTCCGGGTATATTCTCCATTTTGCCGATTATAAGCGCTTTTTCGGTCATATTTCCAACGTCATTGACTATGACCACCTTTCCGACTATATTAAATGTCATGGGTTTGGTCATGTTTCCCATTTTGGTCATGTTCCCCATTTTTCCGCTTATATTATCCGTGCCGACAATAGCCGCGTTTCCGGTCATGTTGCAGGTAATGGTTTCATCTATATTTCCGGCCAGGATCGCACTCATATTTTTCATATTTCCGACCATGTCCGTGTCAGTCTGCGCTTGCACAGACACAATAGACAATGTCAGGCATAACGCTAGCAGAGAAACGATTAATTTCATTTTCATTCTTAACCCCCGTATACGAGCTCGACCACCAGGTCGATTATTATATATTTAAATTAAATAAAATATAATTTAATATAAATCCGGTAAATAATAAACAGTCCGTTTATAAATAATTAATCTCTATTAACTATACAGATTAGTCTGGTTTTAAGGATCAGATGGCATTTTAAAAGTAATTCTCTGTCACATATCCATAAAGCTCATCTCAAAAATCAAAACTGTATCTCTGAATTTTATGTTCTGAATAATTATCTGGTAATTTGATCATGAAAATAGTTATGAAACTATTCTAGTTGAGAATAAAGTCGAGAATAAAAGTGATTCTTTTATTCCTCACCAGATAAACGGCACAAGCCGATACCTTACCTTCTTTGTGTATTCTCTATATCCTGGAAGCTCTTTGTAGAGCATCCTGTCTTCGAAGTATGTACGGAAAACAAAAGCAACAGCAAGTAACAGTGCAGGGATCAGTCCATAAAGAGAGCCAATGACGAACGGAGCACAGCCGTAAAGTAGTATCATGCCGGCATAGCCCGGATGCCGAACAATAGCATAAGGTCCTGTGATAACAACCCTATGTCTCTTTTCCTTTTGGATGCGGACTGTAGTTTCAAAAAATTTGTTTTCGACCATTGCCCACGTTACAAAAACCCAGCCCACGATGAAAATTACCACGCCGACAGCTAGAAACTCCATCCCAGGGTTTGAAAGCTTGAACCTTCCCACATCAAGCCCGCACACAATAAACATTATGAAAAGAAATATTATATAGAGCACTGCAAACAGCTTATCCCACCACTTCATTTCTCCCCATTTCATTTCACTCCGTGCTCTTATGACCTCAGGATTGAACTTCAGGAAAATAACCATGTTAAAGAACACCGAGATGAAATAAAGACTAAAGAAAAACCATGCTCTGGGCAGATCAATCATACCGGCAGAAAGAAAAAACGCTACCATAAATAAGAATAGGCCTGCAATAACCTGTGCAGCCCTTTTGATAACTGCCTTCCAGAATAATGTATTTTTTTCCACCACTTCGATCCCAGGAGAAATTATTTTTGGTGTTCAAAAAGATTTTGATAATTCTATTAAGGACTTGCCAGGAATTTAACCTCTGAAAAATGACAGATTCAGGATTAAGTTTACATTCAGGAGAATAACTTTAATTAAAAATAAGAAGAATAGAGCACGACTTTACTGACACAATAACTGGAGTTATTACATGGAAAATATTAAAAAATTTTTTAAGAACGATAATTTTGCTGCAGTTTCAGGAATCGAACTTTTAGAAGCCTCTCCTGGATATGCGAAAGCTATTATGAATATAGAGGAAAAGCACCTTAATGCCCTGAAAACCGTCCAGGGAGGTGCAATGTTTACCCTTGCAGATCTCACTTTTGCTGCAGCGTCAAATGCGTACGGAAATGTTGCTGTTGCTATCAATGCAAATATTTCTTTTGTAAAAGCCGCAACAGGCAAGGCTCTCACAGCGGAGGCAAAAGAAACCTCAATAAACCCCAAAATTTCAACATATACTGTAAATATAACTGATGATAAAGGAGATCTTGTAGCAATATTCCAGGGTATGGGCTACAGGAAAAAGATTTCACTTGATGAGCTTTCCCGCATTTAAGTCCAGATGAGTTTATTTCTAGGACTTACGCACTTGAAGTACAAAATCAAGCACTTTAGGCGTTGTGACTTGTTTAGTGGTTTATACAGTTGAAGGTTTGATGCTATTGATTTCTCAGTTCAACCGCGTAAGTCCTAATTTCAACAAATCAGTAGGGGGTACTAATAACGCGATCCAAAGTAGACGTATAGTTTAGAAGAGAATTATCTTGGGATATTTTTGGGCTCAAACACATACGGATAGCATAATTAACCTGAGAAGAGTTGAGCTCATCCCAAAACCAGTTTTATACTCAAAAGTGATAAGAGTTTTAGAACTATTTTCCTTGATCATAAACTTTTGATTATTCTTAATTCCATATTCAAAGAAGCAATTTTGAGTTATGGAGTAGGGCTCGTTAGAAATTTTAGTCTATACCCGGGCACGTAACCCGCAAATCTATTTTGTGCTTCTCTGGCGAAGCCCGATCTTTTTAAAACTCTCTCGCATCCGTTCTTGAAGTGATAACTCTTTTCGCTACTGTTAAATGTAAAAGGGGAAGGGATCATGGTTAAAATCCAGTCATTTTTTAATTTTTACATTAGACACCTGGTTTTGAAAAATTAACTTAAAGATTTTATATCTAATAACAATTTTTTTTGGTCAAGACAACACGTTTACATACCTGAATTGGCATGGTGTTGGGGCGTAAATATTCACTCATTAAATAAAGTTCCACCAGAACTTTCCTAAATAAACGGAGGCATTAAAATAAGCAAATTAACCACTTTATTAGCATTTGTCCTTATTTTAACACTAATATCAGGTATCGGAGCTGCGGCTGAGATTTCAGTCCAGCCAGGAAGTTCAATTCAAAGTGTTATTAACAATTCAACTTCCGGCGATGTAATTACCGTAAGTCCCGGAACCTATACAGAAAACATCAAAATAACCAAAGATAATCTCACAATCAGGTCAGAGTCAGGAAACCCTGATGATACAATAATTCAAGCCGGAAATCCAAATGCTAACGTGCTCCTTCTGAAAGCAGATAATATAACAATTAGTGGGTTTAAGATTCTTGGAGCTACAGACCCCATTCACTCAGGAATCTATTTGTCTTCATGCCGGAACTGTACAATTGATAACAACAAACTTTTGAATAACGGGCTTGGGATCTATACCTTGTATTCCAGTGGAAATATAATCTCAAACAATACAGTTACGAATAATGAAGAGTACGGGATTGCTATTCAAAGTTCCAAAGACAATCTCCTCTCAGGAAATACGGCTTCTGACAGTAGCAGAGGAATTCATTTTGGCAACTCTGACGGCAACACATTCTCAGGCAATACTGTTCAAAATAATAGTGTTTACGGTTTTTATATCTGCCCCAGAAGCGATAGAAACCTTATTTACAACAACTACTTCAACAATACCAATATGACCATTAAAAACGGAGAAGGAAATTCCTATAACATTACGAAAACTTCAGGCACTAACATTGTAGGCGGATCGTATATAGCGGGTAACTTCTGGGGAAAACCTGACGGCACTGGATTTTCCCAAACCGCAGTAGATAAAGAAGGGGATGGCATTGCTGACTCCACATATAAAAATATAACACACAGCAACTATTCGGATTATCTACCACTTGTAGAGCACAAATAAACACCTGGTACATCGATTCATAGTATCTTCTCAATAAAACACGGATAAACACATATGAACACAGATAGTTTCAGTTCGTGTTTATCTGTGTTTATCTTTAATTTTTTATATAGAAATTTATTTTATAATTTTAAAGATATATATCTTTAAAACAAATTTAAGTTTAATAAGAAATATATATTTAAAATAATACTGAGTTTAAAAAGACTTGGTTTAAAAAAATATAGTTTTAAAAATTCTTAGTTTAAAAGAAATATAATTCAAAAAAGGCTTCGCTTTGATGATTTTCAATGCGACTGCCGGGATTCGAACCCGGGTTCTAAGCTTGGGAAGCTCAGGTCATAGCCGCTAAACCACAGCCGCATGAAGATGTATAGAAGTGATGTGTATTCTCCTCATGCATCTTTTAGATATTAAAGGTTTCGGTAATGAAGAGAGAACGGCAGAGATAGTTGTTTCATGGGGAAAAGAGGAAAAACTCTATTTCTGAAATTTGAGGGTGCAAAGCGATAAAGACCTGCGAATTGAATTATAGTATAGAGAAAAATTTCAAAGCGTTTTTTCGGGGAGAGGGTAATGGCTCGATTCATAGAGCTTGCGGAGCTTTTTGAGGAACTTGAAAGCATAACATCCCACAAGGAAATCGTCAGGAAAATTGCTAATTTTTTTTAGGGGCTGGAAGTAAAGGAAGTAAAGGACAGTGCGTACCTTTTTCTCGGGAGCATAGGACCTGCCTTTGAGGATACGGCGCTGGGAATAGGAGATAAGCTCGCTTTAAAAGCTATTGCCGGAGCATACGGAGTTTCCGAAGAAGAGGTTAAAAAAAGATATTCAAGGACAGGGGACCTTGGGGATGTGGCTTTTGAGTTAAACCGGGGAGAAGAAAAGTCTCTGGAAATCGATGAAGTTTTCGGGAGGCTAAAAGAGATCAAAGAAGCTTCAGGAAAAGGAAGCCAGGAGGAAAAAACCGGGCTGCTTTCCAGTATCCTGAAGCGAGCCAGTCCCAAAGAAGGAAAATACATAGTCAGGATTGTACTTGGGAAACTAAGGCTTGGGTTTGGGGACCAATTTTTGCTTGAGGCATTTTCTATCGCTTTTACAGAGGATAAAAAATATGCCGTCAAGATCAAAGAAAGCTACAGCGTCTGTACTGACATCGGAGAGCTTGCAGAATCACTTACAGAACACGGTCCGAAAGCTCTTGGGCGCTTTTCCATAAAACTCGGCCGGCCTGTCAGGTCAATGCTTGCACAGCGCGTGAAAACTTTTGAAGAGCTTGAAGAAAGAATCCCCGGAAAAAAAGCAGCCGAAGAAAAATATGATGGGGAGAGAGTGCAGATCCACAAAAACGGAGAAGAGGTTAAAGCTTTTTCTCGAAGGCTTGAAGATATAACTTTGCAGTATCCCGATGTTGTGGAAGCAGTCAGGAAAGGCATTCTTGCGGAGAAAATCGTGCTTGATGGAGAAATCATTGCATACGTTGAAGGCAGGAAAGCAGACGATTCAACTGGAGAATTTTATTCATTTCAGAGACTTATGAAGAGGCGCAGAAAGTATGAGGTCCAAAAATATACTGAAATTTGCCCTGTTGCTGTATTCTTTTTCGATATCCTGTACCTGGAAGGAAATTCGCTTCTGAAGAAATCTTACCCGGAAAGACGAGCTATCCTTGAGGAACATGTAAAGGAATCAGAAATTCTTCGCCTTGCTAGAAGAATTGTTACGGATAATCTTGAAGAAATAGAGGATTTTTTCAACGAGGCTCTGGAAAAGAGGCTTGAAGGAATTATAATCAAATCTATGGATCGGAATTCTATTTACGAGGCCGGAAAAAGGAGCTGGCTGTGGCTCAAATGGAAAGAAGAGTATGCCAGCGGGATGAGGGAGACCTTTGACCTTGTAATTGTAGGGAAATATTACGGGCGAGGAAAAAGGAAAGGTTCATTTTGGTCTCTCCTCTGTGCAATTCTTAATGAAGAGGAACAGCGTTTTGAAACTTTTACAAAAGTTGGAACCGGGTTCACGGAAGAGGACGCGAAAGAAATCGACAGCTTGCTTTCAGAGCATATTATTTCTGAAGTTCCTAAAAATGTACTCATAAAAAGTAGAATGCTTCCGGATATCTTTGTAGAGCCTGCTCTGGTTATTGAAGTCCTTGGTTCGGAAATTACTGAAAGCCCGAGTCACACTGCCGGGCAGGGAGAAGGAGATACCGGGCTTGCTCTGCGTTTTCCTCGCTTTTTACGCATAAGACATGATAAAGGACTTTATGATATTACTACACTTACAGAAGTCCGGAATTTAAAGGAAGGCAAAGGCATTTGGAGATTTATTGAAGAAAGAAAAGACATTTGAAGACTTATCAAATGAAAGAAAAGTATTTAAAGACTTATTGATAAAATAAAATACATTTGATGACTTATTAAAGGAATAACAGGTATTTGAAGATCTATTGAGGGGGGCACAGGTATTTGATGCCTATTTATGCAGAAAGGAAAGACAGGAGAAGGTAGTAAAAGAAGAAACTGGAACAGAAAATAAAAGGAGCAGGGGGTAACAATTGAGAAATCGAGAGATTGCCGAGTTATTTTATGAGGCTGCTGACATTCTTGAATACCAGCAGGTTGAATGGAAACCACGGGCTTATCGGAAAGCTGCTCAGATGATAGAAAACCTTGGAGAAGACATAGAAAAAATCTATGCCAGAGAAGGAAAATCCGGGCTGACTAAAATTCCGGGCATCGGGGAGTCCATTGCTAACCACATTGCCGAGTATCTGGAAACAGGCAAAGTGGAAAAATTTGAAAAGCTTAAAGAAAAAGCCCCTTCAGGTACTGCAGAACTGATGGAAATTCGAGGACTTGGGGCAAAGAAAATAAAAAAGCTTTCCGATGCACTTGGTGTAAGGACACTTTCAGATCTTAAAAACGCAATCATTGCCCACAGGCTAAAGAGGCTCGAAGGATTTGGAGAAAAAAGTGAAAAGAATCTGGCAAGGGCAATTGAGCAGTATGAGAAAAGCCATGCCCGGCTAGCTCTCGGAAAAGCACTTCCACTAGCAGATGAAGTTATATCTGCTTTAAAAGCCCAGTGTGAAAGCAGAACCTCTAAAATCGACCTCTCGAAAATAATATACACAGGTTCACTCCGCAGGTTGAAAGAGACAATTGGGGATATTGACATCCTGGCAGAAGCTGAAAAAGAAGAGGCTTTGAAGGTAATGGACTGTTTTGTCTCCCTTCCGGACGTTGAACAGGTGATCTTAAAAGGCAGCACAAAAAGCAGTGTAATTTTGAGAGAAGGGACAGCTATTGACCTTAGAGTAGTTCCACCTGAAAGTTACGGAGCAGCTCTTCAGTATTTTACGGGCTCAAAGGAGCACAATATAGAACTTAGAAACGTTGCCATCAAAAACGGTTACAAACTTTCGGAATATGGGCTGTATTTAAAAGAATCCGGTAAACAGATTGCAGGCAACAGTGAAGCAGATATTTATGAAAGACTTGGCCTTGCCTATATCCCACCCGAACTTCGGGAAAACCGGGGAGAAATTAAAGCCGCTGCAAGAAATGCCTTACCCAAGCTGGTAGAAGCAGGTGATCTCAGGGGAGATCTCCACATGCACACCGAATACAGTGAAGGAAAAGACAGCCTAAAAACAATGATTGAAAAAGCAGAAACTCTTGGTTATGAATATATCGCGGTAACTGACCATTCCCGTTCCCAGAAGATTGCAAATGGCCTGGAAGTCGAGAAATTAAAAGTCCAATGGAAAGAAATTGACAAACTCTCAAAACAATTCCGAATAAAAATTCTCAAAGGATCTGAGGTCGAGATTCTGAAAGATGGAAGCCTTGACTATTCAGATGAGATTCTCAAAGAACTCGATGTTGTGGTAGGAGCTGTACATTCCGGTTTTGCATTCCCTGAAAGAAGAATGACTGAAAGGATTGTCAAGGCTCTGGAGAACAAATATCTCGATATCCTTGCACATCCCTCAGGAAGACTGCTAGGGAAAAGAGAGGCTTATGCCGTTAATTTTGAAAAGGTCTTTGAAGTTGCCGCTGCAAATGGAAAAGTGATTGAGATCAACAGCCAGCCTTCAAGGCTTGACCTTAATGATGAGCTTATCCTGCGTGCAAAGACTTTTGGCCTAAAGTTCTGTATATCTACAGACAGCCATGCCGTTTCCGACCTAACTTCCATGCGGTACGGCCTCGGACAGGCGCGTCGAGGCTGGTTGGAAAAAGAAGACGTTGTAAACACCTACCCATACTCCAGGCTTAAAGAAGTTTTCAAAAAACTCAATGCATGATCGGATGTGCCGCAACCGTTGTGCCGCAACCGTTGTGCCGCAACCGTTGCGCCGGTTGATCACGCCGGATAGGGTTCGGGGATAAGGTTCTCAAACCCAAACGTTGTCAGGGGATTTTCGATCAAACCTCTTTTGAAAAGGTTTGCGCCGATTGCCTAAAACGAAACCCAATTAAATGAGCTCTGAACAGGTTGAAAATCAATATTTTTTGCCCCTAAATTAGCCTTTTTGGCTCAGTTAAATATCTTCATTATAATTCAGCCCTCTTGAGCGAACGAAGTGAGCGAAAAGGGCACCGTCCTCCCGAGACGGGACTCGGGTGACGGGACTCGGGGTAGAAAGACTAATAAAGGAGTAAAAGTTCAAATTGATACAAAACCCCATTAAACAAAAATCGATAAAAGGTAATAATATGGTTTCAAAGGACCTTCCCTTCACCAAAGAGAAAATTCAGGAAATAATAAAAAAGTATCCCACCCCGTTTCATATATACGATGAGAAAGCCATTCTGGAAAATGCGGAGAAAATGAAAGCAGCTTTCAGGGAGGTTCCAGGTTTTAAAGAGTTTTTTGCTGTAAAAGCCCTCCCAAACCCCTATATTCTTAAAATTCTGAGAGAAGAAGGCTTTGGTGCGGATTGCAGTTCTTTGCCGGAGTTAATTCTTGCTGAAAAAGCGGGAATTACCGGAGAAGGCATAATGTTTAGCTCAAATGATACTCCTGCTGAAGAGTTCCTGAAGGCAAAAGAGCTTGGAGCATACATAAATCTTGATGACATAAGTCATATTGACTACCTTGAAAAGTATGCCGGACTTCCTGACATTGTCTGTTTCAGGTACAATCCTGGCCCCCTTAAAGAAGGGAATTCCATTATAGGAAAGCCGGAAGAGGCAAAGTACGGCTTTACGAGAGACCAGCTTTTTGAAGGCTACCGCATACTCAGAGATAGAGGAGTAAAGCGTTTCGGAATGCACACGATGGTGGCCTCGAATGAACTGAACGCTGATTACTTTGTGGAAACCGCAAGAATTCTCTTCGAACTTATAGTTGAAATCTCAAAAGAACTCAACATAAAGTTCGAATTCGTGAACCTCGGAGGAGGCATAGGCATCCCCTACAGGCCTGAAGAGGAACCTGTTTCCTTCGAAGCCGTGGCAAAAGGTGTCAAAGAAGCTTACGAAGCCACAATCACAGCTAGCGGGCTTTATCCGCTTAAAGTCTTCCTGGAATGCGGCCGTGTAATTACAGGCCCCTATGGTTACTTGATTACCCAGGTGCGGCATCTCAAACACACCTACAAGGACTATGTCGGGATGGACTCCTGTATGGCCAATCTGATGCGGCCTGGCATTTACGGAGCCTATCACCATATAACAGTGCTCGGAAAGGAAAACGAGGCTCCTGTCCATAAGTATGACGTCACCGGCTCCCTATGCGAAAATAATGATAAATTCGCAATCGACAGGCTTCTTCCAGAAATCGAAATCGGAGATATCCTTGCAATCCACGACACAGGAGCTCACGGACACTCTATGGGCTTCAATTACAACGGAAAACTCCGTTCTGCCGAACTCCTTCTCAGAAAAGACGGAAGTGTTGTGCAGATCAGAAGAGCCGAGACCATTGAGGATTACTTCGCAACCCTGGATTTTGAAGCCCTGAAAGATTTCAAGTGAGAGAAGTCTTCAGCAAAAAGTGCAAAAATATCCAAAAAGAAAATTTGCTGAAAAACTAAAGACAGGTGAATAGCAGAGAAATTCCATTGCGAAATCTTACTGCTGCACCTAAATTACCTTTCTTTTCCGCGAAATGTATTCAGGACTTATGCGCTTGAAGTACAAAATTAAGCTTACTCAAGAGAGTGAAAATATAAGACAGAAATATCACACATCAGAGAAGTCACCTTCATACTGTCTGCACTCCTGCGCACTTATCATTCCACAGTTTAAAAGACTCAGGGATTCAAATATACCTTCACCTACACTTATTCCTTTTAGAGCACATTTCTTCATCAAACGGTCGTAAAGGACTTCATTTTCGTTTTTAATAAAGTCGCACATTTCCGAAATAAATTCATCTGTTATAAGTGGTTCTTCTTTGTTTACCCAATTATCAATTGACTCGATTAGATATTGACGCATAGACTTGTTCTTTCCAATCTCCATAAGATCCATAAAAGCACATTCATCTATGCTTAGCACCCACTTACCAAGTTTATACTTAAACGCATCTCCACTATCGTCTTCCAAAGATACTCCCCCATAATGATTAAATTCTCATAATAATTAGAGGACTCATGCTATTTAATTCATCATGGGACGTAAACTGCCTGGGTATTAATTCTGCACAAGAAGGGTATTATATGGAAAATGTGGAGTTGAAAAAGTAAACGTACTGGACTCAGTAAAAGTACCTGGACTCAGTAGATAAATTTGGCAGATATTCCAAAAATATACATTTTTTGCGCACTTTTCACATAATTTCTTCGGAATCTTGAATCTTTGAATTTATCTGCTTCAAAAAAGGGGAAAGTCATAACCAGGATCGTTCACCCTGGTCTAGTCCTCCCGAACATAAAATATCAACAGGTTTAAACAGTCTTAAATATCCTCATATTTTTTCAGGATATCCTCAAAGGAGTCCGCAACAACTTCAAGTTTTTCTCTTCCAAGCCCGAAAGTACTGAGTTTGAAATATTTTGTAAGCCCGGACTTGATGCCGTGAATATTGCGTGCTTTGAGATCCTTGTAGAGGAAGTATCTCCCTTTCTTGACTTTCTCGGAGATTTCATAGAAGCGCGGAGCTTCAAAGAACATAAGATCATGAGAATGAGGTTTCTGCCCGCGCTGGATAAAGCCCATTTCCTCAAGCCTTGCCGAGAACCAGCGGGCATTTTCGACCTCCTGGTCCCAGTTCCTAACTCGCTTTACCACATCCGGGAAAGATGCAATAAGGGTCATAACCGTAGCGCCCCTTGCTGTGCATCCTAGAAGCTCAACTTCTTTTACCTTGTTATATTTGGATTTCCTGAACACGATGGGAGCGTACTCTTCACTTACCCCGAGCACTCCGATAGGCCCTGATGCGGCCATAGATTTATGCCCGCTGCCTGCAATAAAGTCGGCACCGATTTCTTTTGCAGATACCGGCATTCTTCCTACGGCATATGCTCCATTCAGAAGGAGAGGGACGTCGTATTGATGGCAGACCGACGCTATCTTTCCTGCATCGGGCAGGTTTCCATAACTTCCATCCGGGTAAGTTACAAGTGCAAGAGCAGGCGGTTTTCCACTTTCCTTTGTAACCTCTTCGATTGCCGTGGCATACCCTTCAGGGTCAAGGTAATAATCGGGGCTGCCTGAATGAGGTACGGTTTTGATATTAAGGCCTGCTCTTTCGGCTGCAACGTAGGAAGAGTAATGGGCAAGCCCATCGAGCACAATCCAGTCACCCGGCTTTCCAATAGAATGCATGACAGCAAACTTGGACTCCCGTGCCCCATTTGTAACTCTTGCCTCATCACAGCCAAGAAACTCGGGAAGGGCATTATGTACGAAATCATAAATTGGAGGCTTTTTTATCTGGTCCAGAACCCCTCCGCAGAAATCACATACCGAATACCCGTCTCCCCACTCTACAAGAGCCTGTTTTGCAGCCTCGGTCAGACGCCCGCCTGTCTGAAGAGGGTCGATATTTATACTGCCAAGGGTCTCTCTTTTTATAAAACCGAACTTCTGAAGGGATGAGTCGTCAAGTTTCATCTTCTTTCATACCTCAATTTATCTTTCATACTTCAATATTAGTTACAGATTAACCTCAATATTAATTACAGATTAACCTCAATATTTTACAGATTAACCTCAATATTAGTTACAGATTAACCTCAATATTAGTTACAGGTTATTATGATTTTTAAGTGGCAAATGCAGGAAATAATTTTGAACTAAAATGAATCGAAATTACTCAATCCAGTTTAATGCTTTTACCTTACTTCGTGTTTAAGATTTCTTGTTTACTCTGGATATGTATAGACTCTATGCATAGACTCATAAAAAAGTATTCCAAAACTACTTTAAATTTTAAGATAGCAAAAGCTCATTAATAACTATCAAGAGCCCCCTGCTGGAAAGATTCCGGATTTACCGGAAAAGAAAGCAAAACGCCTTTAAAAAGACGTTATGCACTATTTTTCAGATACTTCAGGCGTTTACTGCCTTGCCAAAGACATCAGTAAATTCGTCGCACTGAGCTATTATTTTCGAAGCAGCGTCCTTTAAGACCTCAATAGGGTTTGTACCATCGGTTTTGATGTAAAGGATCGGGTCACTGATACTTACGTACTTCATATCATAGAAGGCAATCTCAACCCTCTGGTCGTTAATCAGAAGATCCTTAAGTAGATTTAGGAGGGTATGTGTCTCGCCTTTGAGCTTGACTTCAAGCTCATTGTCTGTTTTGGAGAGAATGTTCAGTTCCATTGGTGACCACCTGTAAGTGTGAGTAATATAATTTACTGGTAATTTATTGTGCAGAAACCCATACCTGCAGGAGAAAGAAATTATTTTACCCCTTTCCCATACTCGGTTGAGATTTTGCGAGTTTCGGTCATATTGCAGACGGGGCATTTAAGCTTTTTCCCTTCAAGCACGAGTTCTCCTTTGCAGTTTGAACAGTAGGCTTTTACAACTCCTAGAGAATCTTCGGCTGTTGTAAGGCGAATTCTTTCAGTGTCGAGAACCCTGGCCTTGACTATATCAAAAGGTCTGAACTCGTCTGAAAGTCTCTTAACATAAGAGTCCCGCACATTCGACACATGGATGTCTCCCGAACGCACATTGACAATTTCCCTGTCTTCTTTGCCTTCAATTCCTGCAACTTCCACCATTGCCCCGGATTCGCGCACGTCAGTTATCTTTCCATAGACAATATCCCCTACTTTAAGAATATTCGGAGTGAGCGTGCGTGGCCTGACCGAAACTACTCTTGCTTTCCTGTCAATAATTACGTTTCCGGTAGCTGTAGAGTAAATATCTCCGGCAGACACGGTTGTTCCTTCCCCGGGTTTGAACTCTTCAGTCGTTCCCACAAGCTCTCCAGGAAGCACAAAACCTCCTTTTTCAAGCTCTTCTTCCGGAGTCTCGGATTCGTAGGGAGCTCTGGTTTCAGGCATATCTGACCGTTCCCTGGAGCCTTTTTTCTGGTAAGGGAACCTTCTTTTCTTGCCCTGATCTCCCCTGAACTGGTCCTTTGACTGAGCCCTGGACTTACCTTTAAACTGATCTCTGGGATGCCCCCTGAAGTGATCTCTTGATTGGCTCTTATATTCTCTGGACTGCTCTCTTGGTTGATTTTTAACCTGTTCCCTGGGCTGAGTTTTAAACTGATCTCTCGATCGGCCTTTGAACTGGTCTCTGCTTTCGGAAGTAATTTGAGTTACATTTTCGGCAACCGGCTTTCCTTCGCTCGGACCAGTCAATTTTTTTCTCGTAGTTTTACTTTTTCTAATTCTAATCATGATCCCTCATTTGGACTATCGTTAGTAGTCGATATAAATCGTAATCACAGTAACTATCAATAACAAGGAATGCTGGTAGCCATTCAATTGGATACTGGCACATTCAATTGACAGATAACCAACCTCAGTAGAGTGGATAGATTACCATGTTCCTATTATCTGCCACTTTTGCCCTTATTGACGCACCATATAGCTTGTAATACACAGGCATACTTATTATAAGCAGTGTAATAGCTCGCCTTTTGAGGTAAAGTCCTGCACTGATACTATAAAACCTGATGCCTTAAACGGTACTTGCGTCTGGATTATCCTGAGACCTTAATCCTGTAGATTTCGACCTCAATAACCTCTCGTTCTTTTTTATGGAAATCGAAGGTTCGTTTTATAGGGAATTTTGCAACGTAGGAGTGTGTAATGACTGCAGGCTTAATGAACTTTTGGATAAAAGCAAGGCTTCCGCGATTGTGAATTGAATATATCACTTCACTTGTTCTTAATGCTGACGAAAGAAAAGGCCGGTCTCTGCCTTTCACTCTTGCCCCGAAAGGAGGGTTCATAACCGTGGTTTTTACTCGTTCTTTTATGTCGGCAACGTCTGATAATACGAACTCGACTTCTACTCCAAGTTTTCGGGCATTTTTTCTTGCGGTCTCAAGTGCTTTTGAATCCGTATCATAACCCACAACCTTTCTGGCTCCCAGAAGCTTTGCCCCTATTGCAAGGATTCCGGTACCGCAGCCCAGATCCTGCACCGAATCATCAAGATCTCCCTGCATATAAGCGAAGTGAAGAATTTCCGCAGCTAAAAGAGGAGGTGTCTGGTACTGCTCCAGCTCAAGTTCAGGACTGGAAAAGTCTTCTAATTCTTCAAGGAGTATCTCAAGCTTTCTCTGCTTCATTTCATCGACTTAAATTTTTTTATTTATATAATTTTAATTCTTTATTTATATATTTTAGTTTAATATTTAGACCTTCACTTATTACCTGGAGATTAACTTATTATCTGGATATAACCAATATTTAAATAGTTATACTGGCTCCTCGGTAATCTCATCGAGTACAAGTTTTTCCCATTCCCGCTCTCCAAGCACTATCTCAAATTCCTGAGGCGTAAGCATGGGGGAAGGAAAACGCCCAACTTCATCGATTGCAAGCCTTGGGCAGGCAGTATTCACGAAAGCGTCTACTTTGAATTGAAGAAGCTGATCTGGAGTGACAAGATTAATCAGGATAAGATGTGCCTCTTTTCCGTGCTTTTTGGCAAGCGCTTTCAAAGAGAAAGCCAGCTCCAGTCTTTCCTGCCCGTTTTTGCTCGAGACGATTATCCCGAAAATCTCCGCATCCAGTGACTTTGCAATTACCGCGCTCCGCTGGCGAAGGATTCTTGAGGGATCTACCTCGCGAACTTCCCCGGAAAAAGGATCGGCTGCAAGGACCCGCTTTTTTGTGGAAAGAGCTACACCTAAAGGATGAAAATCTCCACTTCCAATATATAGGTATTCATCACAGACCTCGTCCCTTGCTGTCGAAAAATTGCAGCCAAGTACCTGGCCCGGATATGCTAGCCTGGAGTCTCCTCTTCCGATTACGCAGGTCTTTCCTTTCGCCTCGAGGACAGCGCAAGCTTCAGGGAGCTTATGGACATGCTGGACAGTAGTAATCAGCCCTATAATCTGCCCTTTAAGTTCAGAGACCGCTTTTTCAACAACTGGCCGAATGTCAACTGCGGAACGCGTTTCTATGAAATAGACCTTTTCGGAAAATTTCGTATCCTCCAGCTCGGCATGCCCGAAGTGGAAAAGAATATCAACCTGCTCAAGTAAAGTTTTATCCAGGTCGCATGCCCCAAAACATGGGTCTCCAGAGATGATAATCTCAGCTCCGGTGGCTTCTTCAACTTTTTTTGCGAGCTCCGGACCTTTTCTTTTGAGCCCTTCAGGGAACTGGAAACCTACAGTTTTTGCGCCCAGTTTATTTATTATACTGATAATATAGTCAGGCCTTAGGTCAAACGCATTACTCGTTCCCAAAGACATTCTTGATCTCCACACCTTTCTCGCTCACGTCGATCATAACGAGAACTTTGGGCTCAACCCCAAGCTCCTTTAATTGCAAATATCCATTCCCTCGACCGATAACTGAAATTACGTCCAGAATCTCTACACCCATAGTTTTCAGGGCTTTTACGAGTGCTATCAGCGTTCCGCCAGTACTGATGACATCATCCACAATAATTACTCTGTCTCCTTTCTTGAGCCCGTTTATGTAGAGAACCCCTTTCGAGTATCCTGTACTCTGAGACAGTTCCACTTCTCCCTCAAGGAAATAAGGCCGCTTTCGAACAATGGTCAAAGGAATTCCTGTTTTCAGAGAAAGGGCATTTGCCACAGGAATACCCATGGCCTCTATGGTAAGAATAGTATCAACTTTTTTGATGTCGGTAATCTGAAGAATATATTCGGCAATCTCTTCAACCATATGGGGATCTATGGATGGCACACCATCAGAAATTGGATGGATAAAGTAATTGTATTCTCCTCGCTTGATCACAGGAGAATTAATGAGTGAGGTTTTCAGTTTTTCAAGCATGGTATTAACTCTTTTTTGGCTGTTGGGATATCTCTATAAGTAAATAATTAGTTATTAATAAGGAATCCTGTTCTGATAATGAAGAATCCTATTCTGATAATAAGGAATTCTGTGTTATTAATAAGGAATTCCGTTTGGCATGAAAGTTCTTTCAAGTACTTTCATTTCTTTGTGTCTGTAATTAGAAGAATTTCATGTGCGTTTAGGTAATAAAGAATTCTATAACCTCATCCTATAACCCAGATGCATGTAACAGTCAAAAACCAAAAGATCAGAACATGCCAGAAAGAAAGTAGACGGATTTCAGGAAAAATGTCAGAACAACAAAAAATAAAAAAGGAAGAGAAAGAGGAAGATATGAGGATTACTGGAATCCTCAAACAGATTTGATTAAACTTTTTGTGGGTGTAGATCAATTAGTTTAATTGCCTGTTCTACTAGCTTAGTTTTCCGAGGGCTGAGTACTCTCTGTCGAATTAAGCAGCCCGAGAACCACATAAGGATTATTGTCTGCTAGCTCCATTTCGTTCAGGGTATCGGCATCAATATCCATCACTGAAATTACTGAAACAAGTCCCTCTGTGTCCCAATTTTTCTGATCCATAAGCCAGAGATCAGCTAAATATTTCGAGACCCATCCTGGATCAGTGTCTTTTGCACCACAGTTTGCATTGACAACGTCAAAGTCAAACCCGAGGACTACTGCTTTCATAGTTCCAGCATTTTTATCCTTGACTACGAAGATGCCTGCAGGAGAACCTCCAAGAGCTTCGGTTTCGTTATCCGTTAATGCAGAGACCCAGATACCTCCAGTGCCCGGAGTCACATCCCAGCGCTTTACGAAAACATCGTCTTTGCACCAGTTAGGGCAGGAGAAAACCGTGTAGCTCACTCCGTCCTTAAGCGGATAGTTTTCTTCCATCCACTTTGCAAGCACGTAACCGCTGGAAACTCCTGGACAGAAATGATTGTGCAGTTCAAGGCACTGCATAAGCTCATAGTCGAGCTTTCCGGTAGCCCAGGCGTTCGAAATCGTAAGAACAGCAAACTCGTGCCCGTTAAATACCGAATTGTTTACCTTTTCACTCCATGCATCTCTCGATTTATTGGTTTTCGAAAGCTTATCAAAGTTTATGTTTTCAGTTACCTTGTAACTAATATTACTTTCGTTTTCATAAGAGACCTCGATGTAAGTACATTTCCCGCTGCATTTATTGAAAAATGCAAACCATAGAGGACTATTCCTTGAGTTCTCGACAGTGAGGAGATTTTTTGTGTACAGAAGGTTCCTGTTATAAAACTCTGAGTAGAAATCGTCCAGGAAAACATAAGACTCTGCAGGAGAGCCTATATCCGTAATAATGAGTGTGTTTTGTGGTCCAATAGCTCCGAGATCTGCTTCGGCTGTAGCAAAGACCTGACCCATTAAATTCGAGTTACAGTGACAACCTTCAGCTGCCATTCCTGGAACAGATCCAAGTGACAAAACAAGAGCTGTCAGGAAAACAAGATAAATGAATTTTGGGCTTATTCTCCTTAGATTTGTTATACCTGATTTTATCATGCTTTTTTTCTCCAAATTTATTAACTTAATGTCTTCATAATCTGGCCATAAAAATAGCACTTGACAGAAAATGTTATTTAATGAGTAATACAAAATATATATGTAGTATTTTTTAGTGTTACTAATAATATTAAAAATAATACATAAAACTTTCGAATTTTGTTAACGCTGAATATGAACTATAAAATATATACTAGGAGATATAAATAAAAAAATTAGCAAGATATTAGCAAGATAGAGTAGTGAAAAGAAGTTTGAAGAGAACAAAAATAAAAAAAATAGAAAAAGAGAGAATTAGTAAAAATTAGGTATTATAGTAAAAATAAAAATAGTGAAAAATTAATAAATGTGTTAAAATAGGAAAGAATTACGGATAGTGAAAAATTAATAAATGTGTTAAAATAGGAAAGAATTACGGATAGTGAAAAATTAATAAATGTGTTAAAATAGGAAAGAATTACGAATAGTGAAAAATTAATAGATGTATTAAAATCGGAAAGAATTAAGGACAGACAATAGTATCAAACAGCCCTACTACTAATTCTGCCAATTCTTTACTTTTATCAGTTGAGGTCATCAGAGTATCGGCACGAGAAGCACGGCACCCAAGCCTCTCAAATGCGAATTCGTCCGCCTGATCCCGCTCATCGAAAACAAAAACGTCCAGGAAGTCCTGATAATATTCCGCAACCCCCATTGAAGAAACCTCCAGTCCGCAAGCCTGCATGAGTTTACCGGCAGGTCCGCTTACAGGGGCATTGCCAATTATTGGGCTGACTGCCACGACCTTTTTCTTTTTCAGCAGATCTTTCATGCCTGGCAGGGAAATGATAGGCCCTATACTCGTGATCGGGTTACTTGGCCCTATAAGGACGTTGTCGTCATTTTCAAGGGCTTCGAGCACCTTTGGAGATATCAAAGCTTCGGAAATTCCCGTTATATCAACACCCAGCACTTCGGATTCTCCATGTTTTCCGATCCAGAAATCCTGAAAATGTAAAATTGACTCAGGAGTTTCTATATAGGTAGAAACAGGATCATCAGACATGGGCAAAATCTTTGCATCAATTCCGAAAAGGGAAGCAAGCTCTAAAGTTGCATCTGTAAGGGAGATTCCATTCCGGATAAAGTTCGAGCGAATTATATGAGTTGCTCTATCACAGTCCCCAAGCTTCATGCTTTCCATAACACCCAGTTTCTGCATACGTTCATAAGTCAGAAAGGTGTCGTCTTTTATGCCCCACCATCTTTTTCGGTCGATCTGGTCTGAGAATAAATAGAGTACTGTATCCAGGTCAGGACAAATCAGATTCCCAGAAACCCAGAGGTCTTCGGCAGTGTTTACAACAACGGTCATTTCCTCCGCCGGGAGGATTTCCTTGAGTCCGTCAAGGAGCTTTGGAGTTCCGGTACCGCCTGAAAATATAATCATGATAATACCATATCCGGCTTTCTTTTAAACTTTCGGGTAGCAGGGGTTTCTGCAAAATCTACAGTATCAGAGTAGTAGTAACAACAATATATAATGAAATCTGTCTAAAGAATAATGAAGGTTGTCCTTGACCCTGTACATGGTTACATCGAACTGGATGATTTAGTTCAGGATCTTCTTTCTACTCCTCAGATGCAGCGCCTGAGAAGGGTCAGACAGCTTGGATTTTCAAACCTTGTCTACCCGGGAGCAAATCATTCGCGTTTTGAACACTCGCTTGGAACAATGCATCTTGCCTCCACGCTAACCAGGGGTCTGGACTCGATTGAAGAGGACAAGAAAACCGAAATAAAAGCTGCTGCTCTTCTGCATGATATAGGGCATGGACCTTTTTCTCACGTTACCGAGAACGTAATTGATAAATACACGCGGCGCAGGCATGACGATGTAAAGGAAATCCTGGGAAAAGGAGAGGTCAGAGAAGTCCTGAGCAAATACGGAATTTCTCCCGGAAACCTCGTAAAACACATAAAAGGAGAGACTTCTCTGGGGCAGATCCTGAGCAGTGAGATTGATGTGGACCGAATGGACTATCTTGTTCGGGACGCTCATTATACAGGTGTAGCCTTCGGCGTTGTGGATTACAATCNCCTGATAAAACAAATGAATTTTTACGAAGATAGGCTCGTTGTAGATTATGGTGGGCTAAAAGCTGCCGAATCACTTCTGGTCTCACGTTTCTGGATGAATACATCGGTTTACTATCATCATGTAACCAGGATTTCGGAAGCTATGTGTTCCAGAGCAGTGGAGTATATGATTGAAAATAATGAACTTGACCCGTTCAGGCTCAGGTACATGGACGATATAGACCTTGTTGCATCTATGAGAAAAGCAGTCGGGTATGCAGGAGAACTTTCACGGTTGCTTGATGCCCGTAAACTCTATAAACGGGCCTTATATGTAGGGCTGGCAGATGTAGGAAAAGCCGTACTGAGGCATCGTGACCGAATCCGAAGGGTAGAAATAGAAATTGCGGAACTGGCCGGGGTTAGTCCTGAGTATGTGCTTGTGGACATTCCTAAGACGCCTGAAATGCTGGAAATGCAGGCCATGATAAAAACTGACCACAAAATGATCCCTCTTAACGAGGCTTCCCATTTCGTATCCATCCTGCAGGAAGCCGATATGGATAACTGGAGAATGGGGGTATATAGCCCGAAAGAGCACTGTGAAGCCGTGGGAAAGGCCGCCAGAGACTATTTTGACGTTAAAAAACCCCTTAAACAGTTTAAATTGAGTGATCTCTGAAGTAGAGGAGAATAAAAGAAAAACAAAATTGTAACTATTCAGGTACCCTAAATAAGTCAACTAACATCGATTTTGGTCACAGGGATATGTCTAATAAGGAATTCATAGCAAAATTAAAAATGACCTCAGTTGTCATCAATTTATAAAATTGACTAAAGTAAATTGTAAATGCCAAACATTCTAAATTACGGCTTTTGATGTCGATTTAAGGTACCTGAATAGTAACACAAAATTTTAAAAAAAGAAATTCTAATAAAGAAATTTTAACAAAGAAAATTCTAAAAAACGTAAAGAAAAACGGATTTTCCTTGAAATTTTAAGGGTCGAGGTAGGAGTTTGTTTCAGATTAAACGGAAAGTGGGGAAAATTGAGATCGTACTTGATGCAAAAAAGGTAGGAGAAGATTACCTTCTAACCCTTACAGGCGGAGAGGAACATGTTGGAGCTGTTGCCGTAGGGCTTTTTGATGAGAAAAGCCAGAGAGCAAGTTCATCGGTGATTACAATGCCCGGGCACCGGGAGGAATATCTTGCCCTGGATGGAGCAAGGCAGGTGAGCAGGGCCACAGGGAAGACCTCGGTGTTTGTTGTCGGAATACACCAGGATAATATCAGCCCTGAAGAAATAAAATATATAGTTTCAACCGTAGGGGAAATGGTGGAAAGCTTCATTGCATTTTACGAAAAAAGAGAATAAGTGGAAGGGCAAGATAAAGATTTGAAGCAACGGCATGAGATGAATGATAGAAGTAAAGGCATAAGATGAGTTAGGAAATAACCGCATAGAGAGAATAATGGAAATAACCGCATAGAAATGAGTAATGAAGTACCAGCAAGAACATTAACGGCAGGATAAAATGGAGATAACGGTAGGAATCAGCGGAGCCTCAGGGGTCCAGTATGGAATTCGCCTTCTTGAAGTACTGGAGGAAAAAGGAATTAAAACTCATCTGGTTTTGACGGATGCCGCAAAACAGATAATCGAAATTGAAACTGATTATATTCCCGAGACAGTGGAAAAACTCGCAACATGGAGCTATGCCCAGAAAGATTTTTCAGCACCAATAGCCAGTGGCTCCTACAGGACAGGAGGAATGGTTATCGCTCCGTGCAGCATGAAAACTCTTGCAGCTGTGGCCAATGGGGTATCCGACACCCTTCTTACAAGAGCCGCAGATGTCTGCCTCAAAGAGGAGAGGAAACTTATCCTGATGACCCGGGAAACCCCACTTAACCTCATACACATCGAAAACATGCTCAGGGCTAAAAAAGCAGGAGCAAGCATCCTTCCAGCCTGCCCGGGATTTTATTCACGGCCCAGAACCCTTGAAGACCTGATAGATACCATGGTGGGAAGAACTCTTGACCTGCTCGGGGTAGAGAACGAGATTTACCGTCGCTGGAAATGAAGAAAAAAACAACCTCAGGAAAAATTCAAAATTTTGGAAAGATTAGATCGAAAGATTTTTCAGGCAAAAGGAGTTTTGATTTTCCGAGAAGAATTTTTCAGAGAAAGCATGACAGGCCCATGTTCTAACGAAAGCTATATAAAGGATAATATCGTTTGAAGGGAAGTACCCCTTGGGATAGTAGGGTAGCTTGGTCCATCCTCGAGCGTTTGGGACGCTTGGACCGCGGTTCAAATCCGCGCTATCCCATTTACACATTTTTTAAATTGTTTTCTATTATAGTTGTTTTTTTCGAAACTTGTGCTGTTTTCTTTATCTATGTATCTCCCATGCCATTTTTATATCATGGACATGCGTTGTTGATCAAATTTCGCAAAATAGGAAAATCTATTTGGCATGAAAGTACGGAATAAAACTGGCTCACCATGCTCCTTTTTCATTTATGCTCTAATCACATCTAAGCCTTTGATGGTAATTCACTGATTAGTTTAGCGATGGTTTGAAAAACCAAAATTAGGACAACATTACTACCCAAGTTAATGACGAAATCGATAGTCAAAAATGGGTAAGGTGAAAAGTACTTTCATTTCTTTGTGCCTGTTATTCGAAGAATATCATGTCTGTTTAGTAAAGTTTCTATAGAGGGACAGGTAGTAATTATTTAACAAATATTAAAAATTACCAGATTCGTTTGTTCTACTGGATTTTAGAGCTACTTTAATTGCAGTTATTAGGAAATGACTTTCAGAGCCAATCAATTATAATCATATATAGCTTAAGCAAAAATCCGGAAATTTACAAGAAGTTGGCGTAATTTTACTTTAAAAAATCAGTTCCATATATTCATAGCAGACTCAGAGTATATTTATTCTTAGAGCATATTTATTCTTTTTAAATATTTAAAAGCGTGATTATAATCCATATATATAACATATTTCTATATAAATTAAAAGAGTTAACTGTGAATATATAAAAAATTATAGGAAAATATATATATTAGAGAAATATACAAGAATATAAGGGTGTATATTCTATAGTGTATTATATAGTGTTACATAAATAGCACGTACTAGCAAAAGGGGGACGAATAATTCATACTCAGATAAAGAAACTGGCCGCTCTGAAATGGTTACCAAAATAAGGGTATATACAGAGTTTTTAACCTCTAGCTTAGAGAAAATGCTGTATTAAGTAACACTTTTAACATTTTATCATAAATAAAAACAGATGAAAAATCTTGTTATTCAGTAGACTTTAACCTGGCAAACAACCTGGAAACACAGCAGGTTCTCTTGGTTATTTTTATGAACCTGAGATAAGGTAGGTAATCTTTCGCTGGCAGGACAGAATTCTCCGGCTGGGGTTCATGAAAGTAAGAAGATCTGTACTTGTGAAAGTGAGGGAATATCGTGAAAATTAATCCAAGAGTTATATATTTGTCAATAATTTTTATTTTTCTGGTGGTCATGACATTAAACGTAGCAGTAGCTGATGCCCTTGAAGCTGAGAAGTTAACAAAAGTGGCATCCAATGTTGCGTCTGATTCAAATCCGGTTTGGTCCCCAGATGGGAAGGAAATCCTTTTCTCACGGGAAAACGGGCTGTATAAGGTGTTTTCAGACGGCACAGGAGAAAAGCAACTCACCTCTACAACGGGAAAGAATTTTACATCCGGTTACGCTTGGTCTCCAGATGGAAGCAAAATTTCATATATTGAAAACAGATATGATAACGCTGCGGGGCCCAGGAGTGATTTATGGATAATGAATTCAAACGGGGCAGGAAAAAAACAATTGCTTGATACCATTTGGTACAGATATTATTACATATACACCTGGTTTCCTACAAGTTCAAAAATACTCTACGCTGAGATTTATGAAGAGATTGGTGGCTCCTATTGGGAAATGGATTCCGATGGATCTGATAAATATAACCTGGGGAACATGGGCATTGCTAACGGTATCGCCCTGTCCCCCGATGCGTCAAAAATAGCAATTTGTGGACACGGACCAGCTGACATTGACTACTATATTGATATTGGAAAGGTAGGTAAAGATTTTAACAGCTTTCGGTCTGGATTAATTACTCATCAAACTCAGTCCAGACAGTCACAGATATGGTCTCCAGATGGTTCAAAAATAGTATACTATGCCGGGAAAAATGATTCCTATTATGAAGATGAAAACTCTGAAATATATACTATGAAAGCTGACGGCACCGGTAAAACTCAACTTACCTCAGATTCGGCAAATGATAATTCCCCTATGTTTTCACCTGATGGAAGTAGAATTGTATTTGTGTCAGATAAATCTGGAAGTGAAGATATATGGGTTATGGATGCTAATGGAAAAAACAAAGTGCAGTTAACCTCAGACTCAGCATTGGATTCATTTCCGGTATGGAGTCCAGACGGCAAAAAAATTGCTTTTTGGTCTGATCGGGGAAGAAGCAACAGTATCTATATTCTGACCCTAGAAAATGAAAAACCACCTGTTGCTGCTTTCTATGCATCACAAACTTCAGGAAATACGCCGCTGAAAGTCAGTTTCACGGATAAGAGTACAGGCACACCAACTTCATGGAAATGGAGTTTTGGAGATGGAAAAACTTCAACACTCAAAAATCCTGTACACATATATAGTGAAGCAGGGAGATATACGGTCAGTTTAACAGTAAAGAATGCAGCAGGAACAAATATGAAAACAGTAAAGAAATATATAACTGTAAAAACAGCTCCTGTAAAACCGATTGCTGCGTTTTCAGCCTCTCCGAGATCAGGAAAAGCCCCATTAACTGTTACATTTACTGACCAAAGTACAGGATCACCTACTTCATGGAAATGGACCTTTGGAGACGGAAAAACTTCAAGAGAAAAGAATCCAAAACATCAGTATTTACAGGAAGGGAACTATAAGGTTACACTTACAGTAACCAATGCTGCAGGTAGTAGTACTGTAAAGAAGATAAATTACATAAAATTGACAACAAATACAAGACCAGGGATATTATGAAAGCAAATAAACCTTAAATTGAAAAAAATAGAAAAAAGACCAGGTCTAAACGGAGTGGGGAAATTGTTTATTAAATGTAATTATTCAGCCTGGATAAAACAACATCAATGCCATCGTTATTAAGATTCAATGTACAAACCTCTATGAATACATTTTCTTTGATTGTTGTAGATTGATTACGCTTTTTCACTATTCATCTGTTAGTTATCAAACTCTCAGTTTTCATCAAAATTGAAATCAATAAACTTTCTTGGTAGGCTGAATAAAGAATTTAGCTCGGAAAGAACAGCTATCAAGCCTTGAGTGATTAGACTTAAACGGTTACAAAATTCAGATGATAAATGTATAAATTGTTAGAGTAAGCGAGTGAACTACTTCTCCCTGAATTCTTCGCCTGAAGACTCAGTTTCGAGGGAGAAGTTTCTTGTTAGCATGAAAATGCTGCCATCTGCAAGCACTTTCATTGTTTGTGCATGTTATTCAAAGAATATCATGTTCGTTTTATCTCTTTCTTTTTTGAGAACAAGTCTCAACCTCTTCCCCACGTTCCGCAGGTGTTAGATAACTATAAAATTTTGATCTTAAAGTAAGATTTTGATATTGATTAAGTATTAATGCCACTATCATGTTTGTTCTGCAATCAGATAATTTCCGTTCTCTAACATCAAGAGTCCGATTAGAGGTTGTAATATCCGTAAATACTACAAAATTTAGAAGAAGGTTCAAACTGTCTGTTCTCAGGATAGTTTTCCCGAGCCATTAAACTTCATATTCTAACCTTGCTACCGATATGTAACTTAAAAAATCATACTACTGGAATTTCTGAGATCCAATTCCAGAGTTTGACTTTTCTGAATTTTTATATTAAAAAATACTTTTCCCAGGACTTATTAAGATTAAATATTCATACTTCTACTATTTTTAATAATACGTAATATTAAATTAAATAGTAGACTTTTCAAGCTCAGAAGTATTTTATAATTGGACACTGATCTCTATAGGGGTTTAGTACTCTGTAATAAAGTTTAACACCTGCATATCAGCCATAAAAACATAGTTACTTAACAGCCATCTTCATTAATTTTTTTGAATGCAAGGTCTGAAAACCCAAGTGGTTTGGTTACAGAAAGTCATACCCTATAATAAAGGAATAACGTTAAAAAGGAGTGTGAATATGTGGAAAAAAAAATCAGGAAGCCTTTAAGAAAAGCTGTTTCTGAACTGTTATGTGTCATATGCGCATCATTATTATTAGTATCTCTATTTTCATTTACCGGCTTGGCTGGAGATATAAACACGTCCTCCGCTATAAACTCAGACGATAAAATCTCAGCAAGTTTGACCTCCGAACTTACTACAATTTCAGAAAATGAGCAAATTCCAGTAATTATAACGCTACCAAATCAGAAGATCGCGTTTAATACCGCTGCTGGAAAATCTCAAATTGAGAGTGAACAGAAAAATCTCATGACGTTTCTTGAGAATGAAAAATCAAAAAACAAGGTAAATGAAATAAAATCTATTAAAATTATTAATGCTGTTGCCGCCAAGGTAACCCCCGAAGTTTTAACTTCCCTTGTCGGAAGATCTGACGTTTCGAATATTAAACTTGACAAAGTTGTCTCTATAAAAGGACAATCAGAACTTTCGTTCAAAAAAATAGAAGCATCGGCTACCCAGTCGAATGCTGCATCCATAAATGCATGGGGAGTGGATAAGATTGACGCGCCTGCAGTATGGAAGCAGGGTATAACCGGTAAAGGAATAACTGTTGCTGTTGTGGATACAGGAATTGATGCGACACACCCTGATCTTGACGATCTTGATGACAATCCCAGTACAAATGATCCGAAAGTTGTCGGCTGGATTGACTATGTAAACTCAGAGTCATCTGCTTATGACGATAACGGGCACGGCACTCATGTATCCGGAACCATTTCAGGAACCGGGGCTAATGGGATACAAACAGGAGTTGCACCGGGTACAAAGCTGATTGTAGCAAAAGTATTCGATTCGAAAGGTGATGGATATTTATCGACCTGTATTCTTGGCTTTGAGTGGGCAGTTAATAATAATGCCCGTATTATAAGTTTTAGCGGCGGATCTTCAGAACATGATTCGTTATTTACAACCGCAATAAACAAGGTGGTGGCGGCAGGTGTAGTTCCTGTTATAGCGGCCGGCAATGATGGCGAGGATGGATCTGGCACAATCACGTGCCCTGGTGATGAACTCAATTCACTCACTGTCGGTGCAACGGATTCTTCCGATGTAATAGCAGATTTCAGTGGCCGGGGTCCTGTCACTCTAGATGGCAAAACATACATTAAACCCGATGTCTCTGCGCCTGGAGTATCTGTTCCTTCAACGTACCCAGGAGGTAAATATGCATATGGGACTGGAACTTCCATGGCAACACCACACGTTTCCGGTACTGCAGCATTAATTCTGCAAAAAAACCCGACTATGAAGCCGGCTGAAGTAAAGAAAGCATTAGAAAGTACAGCAGTAGATCTTGGATCGTCAGGAAAGGATAATGATTACGGTTCAGGCAGGATCGATGCATATGGTGCAGTCTTCGGCAAAGGACCTGTTGCAAACTTTTCTGCAACTCCTACTTCCGGAAAAGTTCCATTAACAGTTGCCTTTACTGACACCAGCACAAGAACGCCTACTAAATGGATATGGAACTTTGGAGATGGATCAAAGTCATTCCTCCAGAATCCAAAGCATAAATATTCCAAAGCAGGTAATTATACTGTTAACTTAACAGTAAAGAATGCTAAAGGCAGTAACACGGTAACAAAAACAGACTACATAGTAGTAGTCTCAAAACCAACTGCTGCATTTTCTGCATCTCCTACATCGGGAAAAGCCCCATTAACTGTTGCCTTTACTGATCAGAGTTCTGGAAACCCTAATAAGTGGAAATGGAGTTTTGGAGACGGAACAGTTTCAAGAGAAATGAATCCAGAACATCAGTATTCACAGGAAGGAAAATATAAGATTACACTTACAGTAAGCAATGCGGCAGGTGGCAGTACTGTAAAGAAGATAAATTACATAAAAGTGACAACAAATACAAGACCCGGGATATACTCTAAAAGCTAATAAATACTCTGAAAGCAAATAAACCCTTAAATTAAAAAAGAGAAAAAAGATCAGGGTTAAGCGGAGTGGGGAAATTATTTTATCAAATATGATAACAAGATCATCTTTGATTAGGATTTATAAATGCCTGACACTAAATCTTTTAACGTTTCAGTCCGGAAAGGATAGATTTTCAATTTTCTGTAATATTGAAATATACTTATTTTCTATATTTTCCCATGAGTAATTTTGCAAAACAAACTCCATCCCATTTTTACCCATAACATTCCTCATTTCGTCTCTTGCCAGGAGAAGGTCCAGGCACGCCTTAAATTCCTCATAGTTTTCGTAGTACAGGCCGGCATTGCCTCTGATACACTGACCTTTTAACACGTCACACTTCCCATTTACAAGTACAGGAGTTTTACAGAGCCAGGATTCAAGCAGGACCATGGACAAACTTTCGTACTTTGAGGGCATTACTAATAGTTTTGCCGCTTTGATTCCTTCAAATTTGTCCTGCTCAGGGACAAAACCTAAGGAAACGATATCAGGGCTTTGAGGGATCTTCATAGTCTGTTTTCCCAGTAACACGAGTTTGACAGAAGATTTCTTTTCTTTTTTATACCTAAGAAAATACTCAAACAGCTCCTGACAACCTTTAGACTCGTCTACTCTTCCGACAAAGATAATGAAATTATCCAGATTATACTTCCGGGCAAACAAAGCTGCATTAGTTTTATCCGGAATATCTATACCTACACCCACAACATCAGAAGGTATATTCGAAACCCTGAATTTTGAGGTGACAAAATTCTTCTCTTCTTCGGTATTAAAAATAAACCGCCTGGGGGACTTGAAGAGCGAATCAAATATCGATAAATAGATAGGAGGTTCGTCGTGTGCTGTAGGAACAAGCAGAGCTTTTTCTTTCACCTGTGGAAGGCCGAAGAAGGTGGTACAGTAAAGATAGGTAAAAAAGATAAAGCAAGTGTAATCATCTTTAGCATTTTTTATATAATTTAAAAGGTGTGTTGAATACGGGCCCTGCATTTTCATCCATTTAACTTCATCTTCGTAGGTGGGGCTATTTCCAAAAATTTTCTCAGAGAATTTATTAAATGCCAGTAAATCTCTTTCATAATCAACACGAAATCTCCTGACCCTCACTCCATTTAAGGTTTCGATCCCTGCAGGATATTCATTCTTCCAGGTTGTGTAGTCTACTGCACAGGTAGTTAACACTTCTACCTTAAAGTATTTTGATAAATGTTCAGCTACTAGCCTGCAGTGGAATTCGGCACCTCCATTAACTTCCGGGCCATACCGCTGGACGACTAAGGCGATTTTCATTAGATCACCTTTTGAATATATTCTTTTAGTAAATTTTTCATAGTCGATCTTTCAAAATATTTTAGTCTTTCATTGTAAACATTAAGGTTCAGTAAAAGTGGAAAAATCTCAGTATTTTTAAACCCCAGGTTATTTAGCTCTAGCTGGGTATATCGAGAATTTGCCAGTGCAAGATCGGGTATTTCTCGATATAAATTGAGCTCCTCTCTTCTCCGTACCAGTAAATACTGGATGTAATCATTGATTCCATAAAGATATTTTTCAGGCGTAATTCCATGAAACCTTATTATTTTTATATCTGGTAACTGTCTTACATAATTAGAAACATCGGAGCCTATAGAGAAATGAAATATTAACACGTTGTCTTTTGAAGAGACTTTGTCATATTCAAGATGTTTTTTAGTATCCATTTCAGGGTGGATATTTTCAGCGTATATCTGTGAGTCATAACCCCATTTTCGAAGGGTTTTATTAATCTCAATAACCTCATTGCCTATTGCATCACCAGGACTAAAGGTTGGCAACATTTGATGAATTTCCATATTCAAGCCTCTTCAAGAAACCGTACATATTTTTCAACAATCAGGTCCCAGTTAAAGTTCTCATCTACATATTTCTTCCCATTTATAGCCATTTTTCTTCTTAACTGAGGATTATTTAAGTAAAAGTTAACGCATCCTTCAAATTCCTCGTAATTCTCAAAATATAATCCAGACCTACCTTTAATACAATGGTCCTTTGTTACAGCGCATCCGAAATGAACCAGGACTGGGGTAAGACATAACCACGATTCCATTATCACTATTGAAAAGCTTTCATTAATTGAGGGTTGACAAAAAAGACTTGCAGCAGCAAACGCATCATATTTATCCTGTTTCTGAACAAAACCCAGGTCAAATATCTCTTTTTTAAACTTTTCCGGGATACTTACCTCTCCGCTCCCCATCAAGACGAGCTTAAGCTCATTCTGATTATTCAGCTTATACTTACAAAAAAAGTCAATTAGAAGAGGAGTGTTTTTACCTGGTTCCCGTCTTCCAGCATAAAGAATGAAATCATCATATATTCCATATTTCTCCCGAAATCTCTTTGCTTCAAAGGAAATACTGGTGTCTATGCCTTCTCCTAAAATTATTTGCTTGCCTTTAATGTCGAATATTTCGTTTGCCAGCTTTGCTTCGGGTTCAGCATGGAATATTAGCCCCGCCACGTTCTGGAACATATTCTTATAAATGTCCATATATGCGTAGCTCTCATCTTGAAGGCAGGGTATCAAAAATGATTTTTTCGGGTGGATTTGAGACCCATAATATGTAGTTCCAAACATGTAAGGTATAAACAGGAAGTAATCGTAGTCGGAACCATGAGTTTCAAGGTATCGGTAAAGATCGTCGCTATTAATCATCTCTTCGATGTATATCTGCTCTTCTTTCACCGAAAGTTTCTGGTTGTGCATCAATTTCGAGTTAACACGATCAAACAGTCTGTTGTTCCTTTGTCGAATTTTAAATCTTCGAATTATAACATTATTTAGTTGGAATACTCCTTCTTCATAATAATTGGAGTTCCAATCCGAATTGAACTCTTTCACGCAGGTAGTAAGAATTTCAACCTCAATCCCATTTCTGGAAAGGTTCTCAGCCGTATTTTTACATTCACTTTCCGCACCGCCCGGAATCTCTCCATACCAGGGAACAACAAATGCAATCTTCATTAACACTGCTCCAAAGTTATCTCACAAACTTAAAGAAAGTAGAAAGCAAGCAAAATTCCTACTTATTCATGATTTCCTGTCACTGGCTTCTTTATTTCTTTCCAATCACCGCATAGTCCTGGGCTCCATATAAGGCATCGTTTATCATGTCTATGTTTTGGTTAGAGATCTCAATCATTGATTTGTCCTGGTCTGTATCCTCGAGATTCGGAAGCTTTTTCAATTTCATTTCAGGAGGTACAGGGGATGAAAATTTAGTTTCAATATCACGGAAACCTGCATTGCTGACTAAAAATTTTAAAGTCTCCGGATGCACAGGTTTTACGTGAGAGAGGTCTATGTAAAAGTTCGCGAAGGAGAATAAGGAGAGAGGATTAACGGTCTCGATAATAATGTAAAAACCGTATTTCATTTTTTTGTTGCAAAGGTTCAACATATTAACAAGATACCTGGGATTGAGGTGTTCAACTACCTGACTTATGAAAATGCCATCAAGGCTTTTGTCCTTGATCTCTTCAAGAGCTTTTATAGCATCTTTTAATTCGGCATTCAGACCCTTAGATTTACAGAAGTTTATCATGTCCTCATCGACATCAATTCCTATAGCATTGATGCCTTTCTGTTTTGCTAATTCCAGAAACTCTCCCCGTCCACACCCTATATCAAGCACATTGGTACAATTCTCAAAATAACCTATAAAGTTTGTATGATGCTGCAGGACATTTTCTCTCGAACCGCGGAACCTTTCTTCAAATACATAATAGTTAATCTGAGGCTCAGCATTTCCAGAGGCAGTAGCCTGTGTATTCGCGTTTCCAGAGGCATTAATCTGGGTGTTGACCTTTCCGGATGAATTATTCTGAGCACTGGTCTTTCCTAAAGAATTATTCTGGGCATTAGTCCTTCCGGAAGAATTAATATGTGCATTAGCCTTTCCGGAGGCATTAATCTGGGCGTTAGCCTTTCCAGAGGAATCTGTTCCCTTACTTTCGAGTCCTTTCTGTATTCTGGATTCAAGTACTCTGTTAAGCCAGGCTTTGTTCTCAAGGTCCAGATTAACAGCAGAAACTATAGATTCGACTTCTTTCTTTATACTGCTGACAACTTCAGATTTTAACTTTTCAGTTTCACTGCCTAATTGCTCAACTTTGGATTTTAGTAGTCTGTTTTCATCTTCGAGTTGTTCGATTTCCGATTTTAACTTCTCCACTTTATTAGTACAGGAGTCTGCTGTTTCCTTTGCATCACTGAGAACGCCGGCAAGGTTATAATTAAGTTGACTTTGCTGCTGGAATACGGGATCGACATAACGTCTGACCTCTCCATGCACTAATTTTCGACCTTTTATCAAAAATGCACCCAAAAATGGACGATGAGAACTGATCGAATAGTTATCGTTACGAATATCATAATCCGAATTAATTATTCCGGATTCCTGGGGACTTCTTGCATTTGAGGAGACCTCTGGAAATACATGTTCTATCTCTTCAGTATTCTTAGGATCCTCATTTTCTTTTCTTTCCCTTATGTTCTCACGAATTTTTTCCATAATCTCTTCAACATCGATTTCATCGTCTTTAATCTCGAACGTATCCATTTTTGATTCCTCTAACCTGCATTCATCCGGGTTTTGCTCAACTTTTGCACTAATGTTAAGTAAAGGCTTATTAGTAATTTCCTGAAGCCAGAAACAGCTTTCCTGCACGAGGTCAATTTGCAACTGATATTCCCCATGCTCTTGAGGAGCGACGATATCTACTTGAAGATCCCGCTGTTCGTTAGGATTTAAAGCAGGTAGCATTACAGTCCTGAGTCCATCAAAAACTTCACATGTGCCGTCAGTTTTCAACCAGTGATATGAGATATTCACAGGATAAGGAGGTAGAGATACAAGCCGCTCTTTTCCGCTATTCTTAAGAGTTATATGTAACTTGAATTTTTTATTTGAGAAAGTGTTAATTGAATCTTTTTCCGACAGAGCTTCTACATTTACTCCATTGCAGTCAAGTTTTCTGGGAGATAATAATTGAACAATCCGATCCCTGTCTAGATCTTCAAAAGAGCTTACAGCAAGGATAGTTCTGGCATTATTGTACTCTTCAGAACTAAAAGAGTGAGTGAGTGAGCCTGCTAAATCTTGAGAATCGTTTACCCATGTCAGTATATGTGAAAAATATTTATTTAAATTAAGGAACAGGCTTTGAGGAGTCTGTTCATTGATATGTCTCAGATCTTCATAAAACGTCCTGGGGTTTTCAGGAATATAAAGCCCGATTGCCTTTGCGATTTTTCGCTTTTCTTCATACGTATATTGGTAGTACAATTTATTGGGGTAAATATATGTAATAAATAAACCGTCTTCTTTAAGGAGTTCGGCGATTTTTAGAATAACTAATTCAAGTTTATCTTCTGGAACGCGCTCAATTAGATCTGTTGCAATAATTCTATCATATTTTTTATTAAACTTATGATTTAAAAAATTGTCCTGAATAAATTCCAGATTCTTCATCGAGCTATTGGCTAAATATTTAGCTTTAGCCGTCTTAATCGCAGAAGAAGAACCGTCAATTCCGGTCACATGAGCTCCGGACTTTGATAAGGTATAGGAGAGCTCCCCTCTACCACAGCCTACATCCAGTATATTCATGTCTTTATTCGGATTAGCAAGACAAGATATGGAAATTAAACGAGAGTTCTCAAATTCTCTGCCCTTATACCTTTTATAAGAGTCAATAATGCCTTCTAAATTCGAATTTTCCTTACTCAGGCCTTCTACGAACATATGCTTAGCTGAACTCTTAGTTTTAATCAGCAGTTCGCCTGCATAGGAAGGTATTGTTACAGCAAATTCGATAAAGTCCTTATATTTATTTAAAAAATAAGTTGCGCTCAATAAATTTTCTTTAGACCAGAAATAACCGTCAACCAGAATCCATTTACCTTTTTCCAGTGCAAGTTCTAAATTATGGAATGTACCGTCTCCATCCTGATGATCATTAATATGAATAAGGTCATAGAAATCTCCAGGTAATGTAGGCATTGACCGGCTATTGGCCAACAAAAATTCTGCCTTGTAATTTTGTGTGATTCTTTTGGCCCAGTTACCCACCCCTTTATTTTCTCCAAAAGTATCAGAATCGTTATCTATTCCCAGATAAGTTGCATTTTCTGAAGCTTTAAGAAAAGTTATCGCACTATAACCGTATCTAACTCCGATTTCCAGTATAGATATTGGACGGATCATTTTTGCAATTGCAAATTTCATGCGGTAATAATCAACCCACTCATTGAATAGATCTGATAATTTATCCCCAGGAAATGCATAATTCCTGAAATCGTAGTTAGTATGGTTATAAATAGAGATTAACTCATCCATCATACTCCGTTCTCCAGAAAGCAATTTATTATCGCAAGCGATTAACAGTTTATATGATTACTTTTCATAATGAATACTAATAGAATAACAATTTGATTTAGTTTGCATATTTTATAAGTGAGTAATAGTAGAATAATAATAATTTGATTTAGATTGAATATTTCATATAAGTAATAGTTGAATAATAATTCGATTCTTTTAATACATCACACTTTCCATTTATAAGTACAGGAGTATTACAGAGCCAGGACTCGAGCAAGGACATGGATAAACTTTCGTACTTTTGAGGGCATTATTAATATTTTTGCCGATTTGATCCCGTTAAACTTTTCTTGATTCTTCACTGTTTTGTATGGATTGAAAATAATTGCTTAGTTATAAAGTATTCCGGCCAAATTGGAAAATATCGAGCTTGAATGTTATTTTCAGCAACAACTGTTTTTCTATTTAATATATATGACTTCAACATTTGGCATGAAAGTGCTTAAAATAACTTTCATATTTTTGTGCATGTTATTCAACGAATTTCATGCTCATTTAGAAACTAAATGTAAGTTACCCACTCAAAATAGCGAAGAGCCACTATTTCCAAAATAACCGATGGAATTCTCGAGGGAATTAACAGTATCGTACAGTTGCAAAAAAGAAATGCAAGAGGCTTTAAAAACATATATTATTTTATTAATATGATCTATCTAAAATTAGGAAAACTAAAATTTGAGTTACCCACATGAAATAGTGAAGAGCCAACATTACTTTAAAACAAAATCATCAAAAAAATATATGAATTAAATGTTGACCTGCCGAATGCAAGTTTTACTTATGAAAGGCCGAAGAAGGCAGTACAGTAAAGATAGGTAAAAAAAGATAAAGCAAGTATAATCCTCTTTAGCATTTATTATATAGTAAGGTTTCAACCCTTCAGGAATTATTTTTCCATGTTATGTAATCTACATCACAGGTAGTTAACACATCTAACTTATAATATTTTGATAAATGTTCAGCTACGAGCATGCAGTGGAATTCTGGACCTCCGTTAACTTCCAGGCCGTAATGCTGGACTACAAAAGTTAGCTTATTTGTATCCTCTTCAAATTGAGTGGAAATCCCTCAATTTCCACTCAATGAATTTTTTTCTCTGATGATTTGAGCCAGAGATGGCATCTCAAATGTACCGCCAACTCTATCACATATGTACTGATATGCGCTTACACCCAGTTTCTTTGATGTCTGAACAATCGTCATAAATGTGTCATTTGCCTTTGTTCCTTCCTCTGTTATGGTTTGAAGGCTCACATCTCTTTTTCTGACCTTTGCCCTCGCTGCTAATTCCGCTGCATTGTTATGCAGCGGAATCTCTGGCAAAACCAGCACCTTCATTCTGGCAAAAACCAAGCCACTTCAATAAATGTTCCTTGTTTCTCTTTCGTTTAGCGATTTTTTCAATCAAGCTGTTTCATATTCCTGTTTGGTAGAAAAACAAACTGATTCAAACTTAATGGATAATTTGCTCAGCCTACCTCTTGACTCTGGGTTTATTCTAAAACTCACAAAGTTTCACTAAAAGCTTCCCAGTAACTGTCCAGAAAAGCTGTCCATCTTTTTCTTTATAATAAGCGAACTATTGGGCCCAATTTCTTTGTAGTTTTTACATCAGTGAATCCAGCAAGAGAGCGGATGATGATTTGCGATTTTGGCCTGGAATTGGAACGTGCCATTCATCACTCCAAAAAGTGCGGGTAACCACAAGGGTATGTCTGTTACGTTGATGATAGGCCCGCATTGCACAGGCTTTCAAGGAACTTTCTTTCTTAGTAGTTTTTTCCACCACGCCAAAAAATACAATCAGTTTCCGCTGCATTTCCTCGTTCACTGAATATTTTGTTGTTTTTTAAAGAAGAAGGAGCGCTTTTCCAGCAGCTTTTTAGAAACATTAAAAGTTTTTCCATCAGGTCCAAATGCTTTCCATCATTAAAAGCAGTACGGTTTTTTTCTTTTCCACATAAAAGCAAAATCTAAATGGTTTCCCGATTCCTTTTTTGGGAAACTGTAAATAAAGCAAGTATAATTTAAGGGATTACAAAAGAATCCTCAGTATAATTATTGACCACCGTTTGACTCTTGCACCTGTTTCATCAATCTGGCTGATAAGGCGTAAGGCCTTAAGGACCCTTCCAGAAAATATCAGCTTTCTGAGAAAGAGATCAATATCTTTTGTCAAGATTCGAGAAATAGTTGGGCTTTTAGAGCATATGAACGCCAATATTTTCCAGAAATTCATGAATTGAGGTCTTGGAAACATTGCAACATGATAAAGAGTGATTATAATGAGATTTGATCCCGGGGGGGGACCAATATCCAACTTTATACCTATGGAAGTTTTACCGGAAATTATGTTTTGTGCTCAGAAGGAGAATTAAAAATCTCTATCTGTAGTTGTGTTTACAGGCTTTATGGAATACCAAATCCTGAATTTATTACGTCTCTTAACCTTTTAAAAATACGCATCACTGGGTAAATGGATCTATCAAGTTACATGTTTCAGTTGAAACATCTCNGATCTATCAACGTTACATGTTTCAGTTTGATGAACCTCTATTTTGTCCAGTTTAGATTTAGACTCTTTATCCTATGTAAGTTTTATATTTCTTCTCTCTGTTTCAGAAGAAATGTCTTCATTCTTTTTAGAGCCACGAATCTTAGGTTTGGTTTGTTCACCTTTGAGTAAGTTGATTTCATCTCGAAGCTTCTGGACCTCTGCCTTGAAAAACTCAATTTCTTCATTCTGCTTTTCAATGATAGCAAACAAAATGTGAAAGACATTGGCATATCTTTCATCTTTAATTTCATCAGGATTGATGTCCAGCGAAGCCAGAGATTGTTTTAAAGCTTCAAGTTCCATTTTTTACTCCAAGATATGATAAAGGAAAATGGAATGACTATTATATTTTTTATTCGGTTGAAAATACATTACTGCTTTTACTCATACAATTTGAAGAGGATACCTTATTTTCAATATTACTTCACCTTGTTACTTCACCTTGTTACTTCACCTTGGATAAAATTCTTTCAAACTGAGTAATTATTTTTTCCCTTTTGAAATCATCCAATCTATCTTTCTGTTTCTTGACAATAGTTGACCGCAATCTTTCATCCTCTATCAATAAATTTACCATTTCGGCAATTTCACAATAATTCTTTTTGTTAACCAGAATTCCCGTATTCTCAAGAGTGAAGGGGATAGCTGTAGATTTGTACGCTATAATTGGAACTTCAAAGTACATACTTTCCAGTACAGGAACACAGAAGCCTTCATGCTCACTCATACAGATAAAAACATCAGCTAGTTTATAGTAAGAAATCAGGTCGTTAAATTTGATCTTACCTAATAAATGAACATCTTTCAGATTTAAGTCCTGGATCAGCTTTTTCAAATAATCGGAATAAATTTCACAGCCTTCATAGCTGCCGGCCAGGAAAAGCCTTGACTTTGGGTTAATACGTTTATAATAATAAAATACTTTTATTATATCTTCCTGTCTTTTATGCGGGGTTACTCTCCCCACAAATAAGAGATTCACAAAATCATCATTATATTTCGACAGCAATTTTTCGTTTGGGCTTCTGTACTCATTAAAGTCCACTATTATAGGCAAAACATCTGTATTTTTAAATCCCATTTTTTGAAGTTCCAATCTGTTGAATTCGGAAACTCCAACAGCAAGGTCTATGTGGTCAACAAGTGACCTGAGTTCCTTTTTTCCATTTTCCAGTAAGTTTACAAGAGTCTCGTTGACTCCAATAAAATATTCAGGTGGGGTAATATTATGGTAAATCATTATCTTTTTGTCGGGAAGTTTTGCAACAAACTCCGAAATTTCGGAACCGATGGAAAAGTGAAAAATTAATATATTTTCTCTTGAAGAAACCTTCTGATATTCAGTATATTTTTTTGCGTTAATTTCGGGATGTATATTCTGAGCGTAGATTTCGGATTTGTATCCCCATTCATTCAGGACGCTTTTAATTTCCCGGACTTCATTGCCTATGGCATCTCCTGGAGAAATTGTTGGTAAGATCTGGTGAATCTCCATTTTCAAAGGCTCCCTAAAAATTCAATATATTTTTCTACAATTTTATCCCAGCTAAAATTTTCAATAACATAAGACATCCCGTTCTCAGCCATAATTTTTCTGGCTGCAGGGTGTTCTATGTAGAAATCGAGGCATCCTTCAAATTCATAGTAATCATTAAAATAAAGTCCACCATTACATTTGATACAGTGGTCTTTAGTTACGGCGCAATCCCCATGTACCAGTACCGGGGATTTACATAACCAGGACTCCATTATTACAATAGAAAAACTTTCATTCAAAGAGGGCTGACACAAAAAAGTAGCTGCTGCATATGCATCATACTTATCCTGAAGTGGTACAAAACCCAGATCGATAATGTCACTTCTATTTTCAGAGGGTATTTCTATTGTTCCACTACCAATAAGAACGAGCTTTAATTCATTCTTTCTATGCTTTTTATATCTGGCAAAAAAATCAATTAGAAGAGGGACATTTTTCCCGGCTTCTTTCCTTCCTGCGTAAAGAATGAAGTCAGTTTTCATGCCGTATTTCTCCCTGAATCGGTCTGGATTATACACAAAATCCATATCAATCCCCTCTCCTAAAACAGTCTGCCTGTTATTTAGATTATAAAGATGGTTAGCTAATATTTTTTCAGGAGATGCATGAAAAATAATGCCTTTGACATTTTCAAACATAGTCTTATAAATATTCAGGTAAGCATAGCTCTCATCATGAAGGCATGGAATTATAACTGATTTTTCAGGGTGTATACAAGATCCATAGTAAGTCGTACCGAACATATATGGAATAAATAAAAAGTAATCGTAATCTGCACCATGTTCAGCAATGTAAGAATAGAGGTTGGGGCTGTTAACCATTTCCCGCATAAACGTCTTCTCTTCTTCGGGAGATATCTCCAGACCGCGCATAAGTTTGTAGTTTATTTGATCAAAATGGGCAGTATCTCTTTTCCTTACTGAAAATCTGTGTATACTAACCCCATTTAAATTATAAATACCCTCTTCATAAAAATCAGTGCTCCAATCACTCAAGAATTCTTTGACGCAAGTAGTAAGTATTTCAACTTCAATACCGTGTTTTTGCAGGTTTTCAACTGTCCTTCTGCATTCACTTTCTGCTCCGCCAGGAATGTTCCCGTACCAAGGAGTTACAAACGCTAGTTTCATAGTAATTTATCCCCGGATCTCGCACAACATATAATTATGATAATAATTCAAACATTATTTAGTCCCTCATTTTTTCCCGATGACCGCGTAATCCTGCGCTCCGTATAAAGTGTTGTTTAACATATTGACGTTTTGATTATAAGTTTCAAACAGGACTTTCTCTCTGTCTTTTAGGTCACCAAAGTCCGGCAACTTCTTTAATCTCATGCTGTCCGGAACGGGAGAAATAAATTTCGTTTCAATTTCGCGGAAATTAACTGCACTTACTAAAAACTTGAGTGTTTCAGGATGTACTGGTTTTATATGAGTAAAATCAATGTAAAAATTGGTAAAAGAAAAGAATGACAGGGGATTCACAGTCTCTACTATTAAATAAAAACCATATTTAAGTTTCTTGTTGCAAAGGTTTAGCATTTTGATAAGATAATTAGGAGCCAGATGTTCAACTACCTGACTGATGAAAATTCCATCCAGGCTTTTGTCTTCCATACTTTGAAGGGTTTCAATTGCATCTTTTAACTCTACATTAAAACCTTTTGATTTGCAGAAACTGACCATATCTTCATCGATATCTATTCCCTTCGCAACGATATCGTTCTGCCTGGCCAGTTCCAGAAATTCCCCTCTTCCACAACCGATATCCAACACATTTTTACAATCCTTGAAGTAGTCTAAAAACACTTTTTGATGCTGTTGAATATGATCCCTTGAGCCTCTGAACTGTTCTTCAAATGCGTAATAATTTATTTCAGATTCATTGTCTTCAGATTCATTGTTTTCAGGTTTCTGTACCTTATGATTCTGCAAGTTTTTTTTTAAGCGGTTCTCAAGCACACTGTTAAGCCAGATTTTGTTATTCAGGTCCAAATCAATTGCAGAAATAACACTATTAACTTCAGATTTGATAGTTTGGGACGAATTTACTTTTAAATGTTCAAGTTCGGTTTTTAAATATCCGGCGTCTGTTTTCAAAGATTTAACATCAATTTTTAAACTTTTTGAATCGACATTTAGACGTTCAAAATCAGTGTTCAAATTTACTACATCAGTTTTTAAATCTTTAACCACATCTGCAACGCCAAAATTAAACTTTCTTTGTTTTTGGAAAACTGGATCAACATATCTCCGGACCTCTCCGTGGACCATTTTTCTTCCTTCTACAAGAAATTTTCCTGTTAATGGACGATGAGAACTTATTGTATAACTTTCATTGCAGATGTCACAATAATTTATAAATTCAAGATCTTCAGGAATATCTCTTTTTATAGGGGAAGCTGCAGAAAATGTTTCACTCATTATTTCCGGTTCATTTTCTGTATAAATACCCTCTTTTTTTCTCTTATCTATGTTCTCACGGATTTTTTCCATGATTTTTTCGATATCTGCCTCTTCATCTTTAATTTCCAGTGTATCCAATTTAGATTCCTCAATGAACTTAATTATTATATGGATCCATTTTTAGAGTATATGTTTATTGGATATGGCACGAAGTATGTTAATCCGAAGTTACGTTTATTTATCTAGGTCTTTTATTCCTTAAGACAGCATGTTCATTTTCGGCATCTGTTTCAACAGAAAAATTATTGATTTAATCAAAAATACTATAGTTCTTTACTGAATAATGCCTATAACTCTTTACCGGACTCTTCTTGAATTTTTATTTTTGGTTTCATATTGAAAACTCCGGAATAGATAATTGCACTATCATTAGGAATTACTTTTAAAACCTCTACATCGTGAGCCATAAGCAAATATTCTTCAAAAGCATCTTTTCCGTATCCCTTATTTGCCACACCAACAGAGAATGAATAGTCTCCTGCCGAGAGTGGAACAAAGAATTCCCAGATTAGTTCTGCAATCTGCCCTTTTTTCAGAGTAAAAGTTTTAATGCCACTACAATATGTATTTGTTTCAAATACTGATACACCCAGATTGTTTCTAACGTGAAGGCCAAAGTGAGGATCAGATAATTCTTTTAAGGCCTTAACTTGATATCTAACTTTAATTACCTGTTCACTCTCAACGTATAATATTTCCTCGTTTTTTGAGTTCAGAATTTTAAAGGAAATAAGTTCAACTTCCCCTGTTGAAGCATTCGGATTTTTTCGACCTGTACAATCTTTCGTATCATTTATGCCATATACTTTTACCTCTGCATCTCCCATGTGTGCTTTTTGCAAAATCATTCCATGATAATAATCAATTATATCTTTTGGGTCGCCGGAACTAATTATATGACCGTGATCTAATAATATTGCTGAATCACATATAGTTTTCACAGCGTTCATATCATGAGATACAAAAATTATGGATCCACCAGTGTTTTTAAATTCCAGAATCTTTCTCATGCATTTTTGCTGAAAATAAGCGTCTCCTACAGAGAGCGCTTCATCGACCAAAAAGCACTTTGGTTCTGCATGCATTGCTATTGAGAATGCAAGTCTCATAAGCATACCCGACGAATATGTTTTGATCGGGTCATAAATAAAATCCTCAAGCTCTGTGAAATCAATAATCTCGTCTTTTTTCTTTTCAATTTCGTTTTTATCCATTCCTAGAAATGTCCCATTCATGAATATATTTTCAATGCCTGTAAGTTCTTGATCAAAACCTGTTCCCAGTTCAAGTAAACCGGTTATTTTTCCGTCTACTTCTATCAAACCCTCGTCCGGAAGCATGACACCAGAAAGTACCTTTAATATCGTAGATTTCCCAGCTCCGTTTTGCCCTACTATCCCAAGGGTTTGTCCTTCCTTCACTTCAAAAGAAATATTTTCTAATGCGGTGATCTCTCGATGGTATTTTTTCCTTAAGATTTTCTCTTTTAATCTGTCAGTGGGTGTATGATATAACTTGAACTTTTTTGAGACACCTGATACTTTGATCATATTGAGTCACGACTCGTGATTTTAATTAGATGAAATCTCGAATATCTTTTTCTAGTTTTTTGAAGATAATCTCTGCAAAGAATAGAATTACAAGACTTAACAGGAGCAGATATAAAATAGGCTTTAAACTCGGAATTTCTTTGTATATAAATATAGTTTGATATAAGTGAATAAATGAAAACGCCGGATTATAATTCATGAGTTTTTTTACAAAATCTGGGAGTACATCATAAAGATATACGATTGGGGTAAACCAAAACCAGATCTTAAGTACAATTCCTACAATTTCTTTTAAGTCCCTTACGAAGACAACAAATACTCCAATAAAAAATCCAAGGGAATAAGCGAAGATCTGCTGGACAATATATATAAATGGAACGAGTAAAATTACACGGCTTACTCCATACCCACTGATTAGAAGTAAAAACAGGAATATTCCCATTGTCACAACATAAGTAATACTCTCCGAAACAGCAATATAGAGAGGAAATGAGGAAAGATCAACCTTAACTTTGGATATGATATATTTCTTGTCTAAAAAAACACTAGATGTCCTTGTGACAGTATTCGAAAAAGCGTTCCATGCAATTACACCAGAAGTAAGATAGAATCCATACGCGTAGACCGAAGACGAGCCCGGCAAACGCGATCCCATAAGATTAGCAAATATGACGGTAAATATAAAAATATCCACAAGTGGATAAATGAAGTTCCACAAAGCTCCTAAAGTAGACCCAGAGTATTTTTCAGTAATATCTCTTTTTGCTAATTCAAGAATTAAACCTATATTCAAATTAATATCTCCTGATTATTACTTCACCGGGACGGAAGAATATTATATTTTTTGAGAAACAATCTGATTACCGGAAGTCATTTATCACAAAAACAATTTTCGCAAGCAACATTTTTTTTCATGCTATTTTCAAAAATAGAGATGTCAAACATAGCTGCTCTTTTAAAACATTCATTTCCATAGCTTGATGGGTTTTTCGAGATATTCTTTACTGCCCTGATTATATCTTGAACATCCACTTCCACAAACACGCCTGTTTTCCCGTCGACTACCGTTTCCTTAAACCCACCTTCGTTTACAGCTACTACAGGTTTTCCACTTGCCATAGCTTCCACAGGCGTCATCCCGAAATCCTCATCCATGGCAGTGCAGATAAAACCTCTACAGCGGGAATAAAGGTCAAGTAATTCCGTCTCAGAAACTTCCCCAAGAACCTTCACGTTTTCAGGTAAGTTGTCAAGAATATTTTTTGCATAACTTTTTGCGTGATCTCCTTTGGAGTAACCCCCAACAATGACAAGCTTTTCTTCGGGCATTTTCTTGAATGCTTCAATTTGAATTTCCACTCGTTTTTCAGGATAGAGCCGGTTTACTGAAAGCCAGAAGTCTCCATATTCTTTACAGGTAAATTTTGAAGTTTCGACAGGGGGGTAGATAACTTCAGCATCCCTGTGGAAATATTTTTTGATTCTTGTGGAGGTATTTTTAGAGTTAGTTACGATTTTACATACATGGGAAAGGTAGTATTCCGAAATCGGCCTGTGAAGCCTGACCCATATCCGGAAGAAGATAGAAATCCAGAGGGGTTGCCTACTGATAAAGGTCTCGTAAAGGTCATAGAAAGCTCGTGTAGGAGTATGGCAGTAATACAGGTTGGGCTTATGTTTCTTTGCCGCGAAATATGCCCAGTTGCCTGAAAAAATGAAAAAATCGTATTCCTTTGAAAAATCGCAGGCTGCAAAATAAAATGATGCGGAAATCTGCTTCAAAGGAGGTATTTTTGGGGTTTTTCCCAGGCTGATTATTCGTATGTTGGAATACCCCATCTTTTTTACTGACTCCATATTCAAGTCAGTAGTGATAACATCGGCGTTGAAATATTTTGCGAGCATGAGAACAAGTTTCTCTCCACCGCCAATGGCTCCAAAATAATCATGAAATATAGCTATTTTCATCGATTTCTCACTTTTTTCAGGGGTTTAAACAAATGCAGATAAAAAGCTAATTTAATTATAAATGTCAACATCGAGCCCCCCAGGAGTGGGAAGAGTGTCGTGTCACGTTTTTATAATTTGAAGTTTCCTATCTATCCTTAAACTGCCAATCTAAAATTTATCTGTGGATCTGATTTACGATTAATAATACCAGATTTCCTGTAAGATTTCAACAATTCATTAAACTCAACGATTATAAATATATTGAAAATTGTATATCAACCGTAGGGACATATGATACTTTCCAGATGAGATGGTTCATTAGATATATATAATACTTCCCAGATGAAGTGGTTCATTAGATAGCGAGATGCTTTATTAGATAGCAAGATGCTTCATTAGATAATAAGAGGATTCCTCAATTATTTATAAAAATTAACCTTTACCTTACTTAAAACAGTTAACCTTTACCTTACTTAAAACAGTTAACCTTTACTTTACTTAAAACAGTTAACCTTTACCTTACTTAAAACAGTTAACCTTTACCTTACTTAAAACAGTTAACTTTGACCTTACTTAAAACAGTTGACTTTGATCTTACTTAAAACAGCTAACCTTCACTTTAAGTGTCACTTTAGTGTTATCTATCCGGCAACGAAATAAATTTAACTCTGAAAAAATTGAGGCATTTAAGTATCATTTTAGTGCTATTTACCTTCATTTACTCTCATTTAACACACTGTCTAAAAGAAATAACTCAATAATCGGGCTACAATTACAGTCTACGGTTATACCTTTTAAAAGTACTCACGATATCATTTAGATCGTAAAACAACCTTAAAGTTATTATATTAATTAACTACTATCAAAGATAAGATACTCAAAAGTGCAATGTATTCAAAAGTTAAAAACTAAAAGAGATGATTACTACGAACAAAGGCATGGGATGTCCGGTGGCAAAACGGCCCGCTCATAGATTAAAATTCGGTATTATTTCTTTGATTGCAGTTGTATTGGTTGCTTTTCTCATGCGCATGATCTCGTATTCCACGGTTACTGCAAATGGAAGCATAAATCTTATGGGATATGATAGTTTCTACCATATGCGGCGTATTTTATATACAACTTTCAATTTTCCCCATCCCCTTAATTTCGATTCTTACATTAATTATCCTGCGGGGTTTGAAGTCGGATGGCCGCCTTTTTTTGACTTTCTGGGTGCGCTGCTTGCAAAAGTCCTGGGAGTAGGCCACCCGGATTTGTATACCACCGAATTTGCAGGAGCCTTGCTGCCAGTGCTTCTGGGAGTCATGACAATAATTCCACTGTATATAGCAACTGCTGCAATATTTGACCGAAAAACCGCACTTCTTGGAGCCTTAGTTTTTGCAGTGATTCCAGCCCATGTCTATGTATCCCGGTTTGGAGCAGTTGACCATCACGTAGCAGAAACCCTCCTCTCAACCTCAGCTTATGCATGTTTTATACTTGCTTTAAAATGGGCAAGAGAAGGCTCCCTTTCACTTACATCTCTCAAAACGATCTTTTCTGAAAAGAAACTAATTAAATCGCTAGCTCTCGCAGGAGCATCCGGACTATTCTTTGCACTTCTGATTTATACATGGATAGGAGCCCTTGTCTTTGTAAGCTTTATTTTACTTTACGCATTCATACAGACCACAATCGACCTTAAGGCTGAGAAAAACTCCGACTATCTTCTTATATGCTCTACCGTATCCCTTCTTGCAACGTTTCTCTTTACCATTCCCCTGTCAGCAGGATCCTTGCGTCCAGGCCTGGAAATGAGTGCGATGTATCTTTCCTGGTTCCAGGTATTCTATGTGTTCAGCATGCTAGCCGGAACCTTAATTCTCTGGGGCTTCTCCCTGTATATCTCGAAAAAGGGTCTGGACTGGAAATACTATCCAGCCGCCTTAATACTTATCTCTGTAGCAGGTCTTCTGTTCCTAAGGGCACTTTCCGCCGAGTCATATGCTTTTGTAATTGAAGGAATGAGGTTCTTCCTCGGAAAAGGTGAATACATAAGCACGATTTCCGAAGCCCTGCCAATATTTTTAACTTCAGAGGGAAAACTTACTTTTTCGCAAATACTGGGAAGTCTCGGGCTTTGTTTCCTGACCACTCTAGGAGGATTTTTCCTGTTCGGCCTCGAGTGGATAGGAAAAAAATCAAAGCCTGAAGGAGCGTTTTTCCTTTTGTGGTCTGTCTTTTTCGCATATTTAATGCTCTCTCAGAGGCGTTTCTCATATCTGTTTGCAGTAAACGCCGCGATCCTTACGGCATATTTCCTCTGGGTTTTACTGGATTCCTTTGACTTTGAGACTGAAGTAAAAAAACTGACGAAATCTGTTCCGATTCACGGGAATAATGCAATGTTTACATCTAAGGCAGAAAAAGAAACAAAGTCAAAAAAGTCAGAAAAAGAAACAAAGTCAAAAACAAAATCAAAATCGAAAACTAATTCCTCAGGCTCAAAACAGAATTCTCAACCCGACTACTTCAAAATTGTCTCATCCCTGGTACTTATAGGGCTTGTATTTATACCCTGCATATGGGCAGGAGTTGCTTTTGCAAAAGATGACGGCTTGATTGATCCTGTATGGAAGGAATCTCTCACCTGGCTTGGCGCTTCTAGCCCTGAAACTTCTTACTACCTTGAGCCTTCCGGAACTCCCGAATATGGGGTTTTGAGCTGGTGGGACTACGGAAACTGGATCGTTTACCAGGCTAAAAGGCCTGCAGTTTCAAACAACTTCCAGACCGGTGTAGACGATTCTGCACATTTCTTCTTAACGAGCTCCGAGGAAGAAGCAAAGACAATTATGGAAAAGCTCAAAGTAAAGTATGTAATAACCGACAATCTGATGGCAGGCGGCAAATTTGGGTCTATTGTTAAGCTTGCAGGTGAGAACATAAGCAAGTATCTAAATGTTCAAACCGTCAACGGAAACGGCGGGCTTCAAACTATTGCAACTGCTAAAAAAGAATATACAGAAACCGAAGTATACAAACTTCATCAACTTGACGGGTCAAATCTCGGAAACCTGAGGCTTGTCCATGAAAATACTATCTCTGGGGAAGATAATGACACGACTAGTGACGTAAAGATATTCGAGTTTGTTCCCGGAGCCAGGCTTTCAGGTACTGCAGACCCAGGGCAAAACATTACTGCGACCCTTGAGCTAAGCTCAAACACAGGCCGAAAATTCACATATCAAAACGAAGTAATGTCAGATAAAAATGGTTCATTTGAAATAACCGTACCTTACTCGACCGAAAATAAGGCAGGTGGAGTCAATGCTCTGTCGACTTATTCCCTGAAAGCAGGAGGAAACGCTACAGTCTCTGAAATTCAGGTGACGGAAAAGGATGTCCTGGAAGGAAACAGGGTAGAGGTGAAAATCCCAGACTCGAAATGAGTACTTCCTGAACCGGATTTTTAAATGAAAACAGAAATTAAAACCTTTTAAAATACGAAAAGAGAAAAAGAACTCTTTTCATTCTCTTTTTCCTCTTCCTTTTATTATTTCTTGAATTATTATTTCTCAAATCGGTTTTAGTCAATATTTGGGAAGACAACTTCAGTAGTGGAGCTAACCGAACCTTGAAGGTTTCATTCTCCCGCGCTTTCGACTCCTACGGCGCTCAGGAACCTTTTCACTACGGCTTCATTAACCAGCCTGAGTAATGTCTGACGGTCTTTTGTAGCGCTGAAAACACCAAGAGGAATCTGGGCTCCTGCTGCGTTTGCATGTCCACCTGCATCTTCGCCGAAAGCCTGGCGCATAACTTCGCCGAGGTTAATTCTTATATCATTGCTTCGTCCGGAGATATATATGCGGTCTTCAGTGACCCCAAAAACCACGGTTGTAGAGATCCCTTCAAGGCTCAAAAGGTAATCTGCAGCTTGAGGAAGCGTATCCCTATCCCTTATGTTCCCGACATTCGAGAGAAGATAACTTCCCATTACCTGCCGGTTTCTTATGGCCTCCCCAAGCACCTCAAGGGTTTCAGTGGCCATAGAAGGCTGCTCAAGCTGATCCAGGATTCCGTGGTTCGAAAGGGGGTAAAGGTACGAAGCGGCTGAAAGATCAGCAGGGTCGGTCTTCCGCTTGAAATCCTGAGTGTCAGTTCGGATTCCATAGAGCAGGGCTGTTGCCAGCGTCTTGGATATATTGATATTGAGCTGCTGCAGGTACTTTGTCATTATAGTAGCCGTTGCTCCGAAGTTAGGCCGGATATCTATATATTCAGCTTTTATCTCGGTTTCTCCTGGGGGGTGATGATCAATTACAATACCCACGAACGAGTTTGGGGGGACCATGTTGTTAACTCCGGGAATGGAGCAGTCTATCAGGGCGATTTCGTCGAAGTCTTTGAGGCCGTCTTCTTCCATCTTACCGAGGTCGATTCCGAGCAGGTTTACAAAGGCTTTATTTTCCTGATGCCCGATTCTGCCATGATAGAGGATGTTTGCCTCAACCCCGATGCTTTTTGCAATCTCTTTCAGGGCAAGCCCACTCGAAATGGCATCCGGGTCAGGGTTATCGTGGATTACAATAGCAAGTTTTTTATCCCTTATTCCCTTCAGCCACCGTGCAAGCCTGTTACCTCTGTGAACCGATTCAGCTCTCTCAAGAGAACGGGAAAGGGAACTTGCGACAAGCTTGGAAGGCGTAAAGACATAATCTGCCCCAAGGTCTTCCATTTTTTCCTTATTGATAATATCTGAGGCCCGGGAAAAGAGCTGAACATCAGGGCTAACTGCCTTTTTGAAATTCTCAATGCCCTTTCTGTTAGCCTCGTTATTGGAAGTCAGGAAAAGTATAACAACAACATTTTTAAGATCAATCTTATCAACAAGCTCAGGGTCGGAAATATCGCCTACAATCGCTTCAAAGCCTTCCTCCCTGAGAGTCTCGACTTTAGCTTCGTCTTTATCTACAATAATTACGAGCTTATTGCTTTCCCTGAGCTCTTTTGCAAGCGCAAAACCAACACTTCCACTTCCCAGAACAAGGTATCTGGGTTTGACTCCACTTTTAAGATTGCTATCCGCATCTTTTGATAAGTTAAGCAAAAATAGTCCTCCCTGTTTTATATATGTCCAGACACATGTAAAGGAAAGCAAACATTTGATCAGAATCCTGCCTATTCACATTTTACTGCAGTTAGTTAACTGTAAGGCTAACTGTAGTTTTTTTGGACCGTTTTTCTTGCTGATTAGACACTCTTATGAAACTGCGTTTTATATATCGTACTCTTAAAGAAATAATATGCTTTTTATAGGAAACTCAAAAATTCCGATATATTATGTCATATTGGAATGGTATATTTGCCATATTGGAATGGTATATTATGTTATATTGGAATGTAACATATATACTTAATAACATCAAATAGGTTTTCCTCGGTGTAGAAATATAAGAAATAAATTCCCTCAATTGTTCTGGATATATATAACAATTTCTACTACAATCTATAAGCCAGAGAATTCATATGAGTCAGAGAATTCAAGCTTGCAGAAATGATTTGAAAACTTAAATGGGCAACAGGAGACCATATGAGATAGCCCGGCAGGTAATAGTTATGAAGTGCATTAATTCTTTGAGGATGAAAGCGATAGATCGAAATTGCGAATACCTTGGGCTTCTACCTATCCAGTTAATGGAAAATGCAGGGGCCGTTATTGCACAGCACATACGGGAAAAGCTTGAGAGTGGCAGGGTACTTTTTCTCGCAGGCCGGGGAAACAACGGAGGAGATGCTTTTGTCGCAGCCAGACATCTTGCAGGCTCTTCAGGATACACTGTAAAGGTAATGCTGCTTGGAAAATCCAGGGATATAAGAACGAAAGAAGCTCTCCATAACTTTTCCCTCCTGAAGTTCAGCCGTGTTGATGTGCTCGAAATAACGGACTCAAGCCAGTTTGAAGCTTCGACTTCAGAATCGTTTCAGGAAGCTGATCTGCTCGTAGACGCAGTATTCGGAACCGGGATAAAGGGAAAGCTCAGAGAGCCTGAATCAAAGGCCATCGACTTTATAAACCGGGAAGGGAAAGCCGGAAAAACCATAATCTCGGTTGACATTCCCTCAGGACTTGACCCTGATGGTGGAGATTTTGAAAAAGCTGTGCATGCAGGGCTTACTGTTACTTTTCACCATATGAAGACTGGGCTTTTGAGCGAGAAGGCAAAAGAATACACTGGCATAATAAAGGTTGCAGACATCGGAATCTGTGCCGACGCCGAACAGTATGTTGGTCCCGGAGACCTTATGATGCTGCACAGGCGAGAGTCTGGAGAACACAAGGGTGATTCCGGAAAAATCCTTGTTATAGGAGGAGGCCCGTATTCAGGAGCTCCGGCCCTTGCGTCCCTTTCAGCCCTTAAAGCTGGAGCAGACCTTGTAACCGTAGCAGTTCCAGAACCTGTAGCCGAAATAGTGGCATCATATTCTCCAAACCTGATCGTCCGAAAACTCTCTTCAAATGTTCTCTGCCCTGAAGATCTTTCAATCCTTATGGACCCTATAAATTCCCATGATGTGGTCGTGATGGGAATGGGACTCGGGAGAGCGGCAGAAACCCTGGAAGCTGTCCGAAAAATCCTGCCCTTTTGCAGGAAAGCAGTTCTTGATGCTGATGCCCTCTCAGCTCTCTCAGGCGCTATTTTTGAAAGCCTTGCAGGCAACTGCGAACTGATAGTAACCCCGCATGCCGGCGAATTTGCCCGCCTGAGAAATGTGGAAACCCCTGAGAACTTGGAATCCCGTATTAAAGCTGTCAGGGAGTTTTCGGAGGAAAAAGGAGTTGTAACACTTCTCAAAGGAAAAATCGATATTATCTCGGACGGAAAGCAGACCCTGCTGAACAGGACAGGAAACCCGGGCATGACTGTAGGAGGTACAGGAGATGTCCTTGCAGGTCTTACAGGGTCTCTTTTTTCCAGAAATCCCGCATTCCTCGCGGCAGCCTGTGCTGCGCATATCAACGGGGCAGCCGGGGATCTGGCTTTTGAGAAAGCAGGAAATGGGCTGCTTGCAACGGATGTTCTGGAGAAAATTCCTGAAATAATTAAAGCGGCTGAGATAGGGTAAAAAAGAAGATTGAGTAAAAGAGATAGAGTAAAGTCTAAGTGTAAAATACTGTAAATTTGCTAATGGGGAGGCAATTCGTATGGTACATGAAATTGAAAGGAAAATCGAGCTGAAAATCGAAAGAAACCGGATAAGAGTTACGATTTTTCACGGGGAAGATGAACAGGTCATAAAACTCAACCTTGAAGAAGCCAGAGGACTTAGGGAAGAGCTGGATAAAGTAATTGAAGATTATTCACAAAGAAAGCAAATCAGAATCGACTGATCCGATAAAAAGCACTGAAATGCCATAAAAGCATAAAATACCAGGAAAGCATTATAATGCCAGAAAAAGACATTGAAATGATAAGAATATCAGAAAAAGACATTGAAATGCCAAAAATGTCAAAAAAGACATCGAAATACCAAAAATGCCAGAAAAATATTGAAATGTCATAAATAGGCACTGAAATTCCCGAAAAAATGGAATTGAAAGCCAGATTGGCTCGAACCAGATAAATCAAGGTTATATATGTACGAAAAACGTGGTGGTTTTGTGGAAAAGCAATTTACTCATATTGAGTCCGGCAGAGCGCATATGGTAGATATCAGCGAAAAGCGTGAGGTTCCGAGATTGGCGCGGGCTGCAGGAGAAATTGTACTTTCCGGGGAGACTATAGAGAAGATACAAACCGGAAACGTGGAAAAAGGCAACGTGCTTGCAACTGCGCGGGTTGCTGCCGTGCTTGCGATAAAAAAGACTCCTGAGATAATCCCAATGTGCCACCAGATCCCTATCACTGCTATAGATGTGGATTTTGAGATTGGCAAAGGGATGATTTCAGCGGAGGTAAAAGTCCGGACTGTCGGGAAAACAGGAGTTGAGATGGAAGCCCTCACAGGTGTTTCGGCAGCATTGCTGACTATCTGGGATATGGTGAAATCAGTGGAAAAAGACGAAAGCGGGAATTATCCAAATACTTCAATACAAAATATCAGGGTGCTCGAAAAGCTCAAAGGATAAAGCTCAGGGTAGGTAACCCATAAAAAATAAGCTTTTTAAAGGATGGGATATATCAAGACCGCAGACTGAGGTATATATCTTGAAGATCATAGGTGGACCAGCATCACAATTACTTGCCAGCCGCACTGCCCGGGCTTTAGGGATAGAGCCTGTACTTTCCGAGTTTAATCGATTTCCTGATGGGGAACTTTATCTCCGAATCGCAGAAAATACCGAAAACGAGCGTGTGACCCTTATTCAGAGTACGCCCACTGATTCTGATCTTGTTTCCCTGCTCCAGCTTATCGATGCCTGTGAAGGAGCAAAAGAGCTCAATGTCGTGATTCCTTACATGGGATATGCCAGACAGGACAAGAAGTTCAAGCCCGGAGAACCGATTAGTGCCCGCGCAATTGCCCGCTGTATCAGGGCTGACCGCGTTTTTACGATAAACATCCACGAAAAAAGTGTGCTTGAAAATTTCCCTGGCCCTGCAGAAAACCTTGACGCAGCTAAACTTGTCGGGGAGTATATTGCAGGGCTTAACCTGGAAAACCCACTTCTTCTTGCTCCGGATTCTGGAGCTGAAGGGCTTATAAAGAACGTCTCTTCAGGCCTGGGCTTTGATTATGATCACCTGGAGAAAACGAGACTCAGCGGGGATACGGTTGTAATCAAGACAAAGAATCTCGATGTAACAGGCAGAAATGTTGTCCTTGTAGACGATATGATTGCAACAGGTGGGACAATGGCAGAATCTATCAAAATGCTCAGATCCCAGGGAGCAGCAGATGTTTACATTGCCTGTGTACATCCTGTACTTGCAAGGAATGCAGCTTTAAGGCTCTTTAATGCGGGTGTAAGGGACATCCTCGGAACCGACACTCTTGAAAGAGCAGAGAGCAGGCTGAGCGTTGCCCCTCTTATTGCAGATGCCCTTAAAGGACTCTGATTAAAATAGTTTAATTTTATTACCGTTAACTATTTTTTATATTCTGTTGTTTCTAGTATTATGACTCTTCCAGAAGTCTGTCCACTTGATGAAAGTCAGACATGTAAAGGGCGGGAGTGCCACCTCTTCTGCCTTGAGTGGAGATCAAGAGAACCCACCTGCCTTATAGGCTACAGTACAACAAGTAAAATTAAATCCGGAAAAGCTGACCGTAACAGGGATACCTATGCTGAAGATACTTTCCGGAAACTAGGACGGCAGCCGCTTTCTAAAAGAAAAGATGTCTCTGAAACAGGAGACTGGATCCCTTCAAGGCTCACAAAAAAATCTTCGGAAAGGCCCGTTGAAAGAAAAGAAGAAAGATTTTCTAAGAACCGGTACTTCCAGGAAACAGATGTACAGAAGCCTGACCCGAAGCCTGAGGGAAACCATGACGAAAGGCAAAGATATGCTCCCAGCGATGGTGAGAAAGCCTCTATAAGGCTGGAATCCAGATTGAAAATTGAGCCGGTTGAACAGAACCCGGTTATACATGCAAAAATTGAACCAAAAGTCCAGGAAAAGCCAAAGGCCCCGGAAAAAGTAATTTCAAGAGATAAACACACGACTATCTTTGCACCTTTTAATACTGATAAAAAAGATGACTCGTGCCTGTCAGGGAGAGAGGAAAAAGTAATAAAGTCCACTGAGAATAAGGAAAAGCGTAAAAAGCTTGATAAAGCGATGGAAATAGACCTTCCTGAAACTTATGATGAAGATTTCTGGAGTTAACCGCCATCAACCCTAAAAAGGCTGTTTTTCGCTCAATCGTTGGCTCGCAACCGTTGACCCGCAACCGTTGCGCCGGTTGATCACGCCGTCATGACGTTTTAGATTTAGCAGCGTTTTTCGCTTAAGCCTTTTTTAAAAGGCTTGTGATCACGCCGATAGGGTTTGAGGATCAGGTACTCAAATTCAAACGTTGCTGAGGTTTTCGCTCAAGCCTTTTTTGAAAAGGCTTGGCAATTAACCGCCCTCCAGCTCAAAGAAATAGCTCAGACATACAGGCAGAAGTTCCGGAAAGGGTTTCTTACTCTTGAAGAAAAAAATTATTATCTTTATTCCGGCGTTCCTGAAGTGAACTTGCTTGACTCCTTTATGAAACTGATTGTTCATGGTTTTAAGGCGTTGGGTTTTAAGACGTTGAATGATTATAATCCATGAATATAGAAGGAGTTATGAGGAAATCAACTGTACTTCTGAGAGAGAATTTTGATATCGTAAGATTCTCATTTCTCGTGCTGTTTAACTATGTTGCTTAACTTATGCTGCTTAACTTTTATTTTGTGTGCTCGGGAAGGAAACAAAAAAGGATACGATGATTCAGGATGGACCGCCAGACATACCAGACAATCTACAGCTCACTGCATGACTTTAAAGATGTTTTTCGCCTTTCGGAGGAATATTCCAAACCCGTAGGTGTGCTTGCAACAATTCTCAATCAGAAAGTAGTAAAAAAGACTCGGTTCAAACACAGGAAAATTTATTCAAGAGAAGAGGAACTTTTTTTAAAATGGAAACAGGGACGCACTATTCTTGATCTTGCGGAATACACAGGCTTTCCTCCTACTCTTATGGCATCCCTTATTATGAAGAATTGTCAAATTTCCAAGAAAAGTATAAACTGGCTCTTCAAAAATGTGGATTTAATCGAAAACCGCCGTCTTCAAAAAGAAGTCAAAAAAGCCCTTGAGGTCGATCACTTCTTTTCGCCTCATGCCCATGAGATGCAGTGTAAGAAGGGCGAGATGGGAGAAGCACTTATCCAGAAATGGCTTGATGACAGGGAAATTCCGTATTGTACCGAAGCAGACATTCGAGCTAAAGGAGACGGCAAGACTCCTGATTTTGTCCTGGAAAATCCTGTATGCATAGACAATCTTATGGTCAACTGGATCGAAAGCAAAGCGCTTTTCGGAGACTACTTCGAACACGAGCACTATTCGAAAAAGCAGTTTAGGGAATATGCAGAGATTTTCGGAGAAGGCATGGTTGTCTACTGGTACGGGTATCTCGAAGATCTCCCTTCCGAGGGCTATCTTGTAAAGAACTACAGCTTTTTTGAAGACTATAAAGAGGAAATTGACGAGCTATTTAATTATCTGGTATACTGGTGAATCCTGTTTGAATACGTGTGAGTTCTGACAGAATACATTTGATCCTTGTCTGGAATACTTTTGACCCCGGTCTGCTGACAGAATGCATTTGACCTTTGTCTGGAATACTTTTGATTTCGGTCTGTTGAAATAATACATTTGACCTTTGTCTGGAATACTTTTGATTTCGGTCTGGTATATCTGCGAATCATGTCTGACATACCTGTTAATTGTGCGACAGGTCCGCTGAAAAGTAGATAGTCAACTTAAAGTTTTACAATAGACGACATATTGGTAATAGGGTCTTTTTCTACCTGGAAGATGTGGTCTGCCGAATCTATAAGGGATTCATCGTGGGAGACTACAATAATCTGGCCTACGCCTATGCCGCGCATCATGTCTATGAGTTTCAAAAGCTGGTTTATATGCCCGCGGTCCAGGAAAACTGTAGGCTCGTCAAGGATCATGGGGGGAAGCCCGTCTGCCCGATCTCCGCCAAAACCCAGGGCAAGAAGCCTGTAGATCGCACAGCGCAGGACAAGGTTAAAGATTGCACGTTCTCCTCCGCTAAGGAGTTTTGGTTCAAGTGGGGTGCCGTCTTTTCTGTAAACCGTGAGGTTATATTCCGGGTCGAGTTCGATATGGGAATAGGCATTATTTGTGTACATGAAGTTGAACATTTCATTCAAAAGGGTAGAAAGAGCCCCTATGTTTCTCGTCCGCATATCAGCCCGAACGCGCATATACATGCTCTCAAGCTCCTCGGCGTTGCTATATACGGCTTCGAGGTACTGCTTCCTGTTCTCAAGGGCTTTGAGTTCCTCTTTTAGCTCATTGCGGCGTTTTAAACTATTTTCGACCATCCCAACTTCTTTTAAGAGCGCATCTTTGGCAGCCGTGGTTTGCCGGGTTTTTTCAGTAAGGTTTGCCTGATACTCTTCAAGCTGGGTACGCTTTGACTGAAGATCTTCGAACCTGCTTCCCTGCAGTTTTCCTTCAAGCTGTTTTACCCGCTCGTTTCTTTCAAGGATTTCCCGGTCAAAGAAGCCGACTTTTTCGGCAAGGTTTCTGATTGAAGCCTCAAGCTCGGAGATTTTGTGCTTTATGTTATCCATCTGGATCAGGTTTGCCCCGAGTTTTTTTGTCTTCAAGAGACACTTTGAACTCTCTTCATGGGTTTCTTTTGCCAGAGCTTCTTTTTTCCGCAGGGTTTCAAGCTCAGCTCCCAGGGTTTTGAGTTTTTCCTTTTCCTGAGTCTCCCGTTCGGCAAGCCCTTTTATTTTCTCATTGAGCTCTCCAAGCCTCTGCCCGTAATTTTCGATCAGTGCCAGAGAAGTCCTGATTTTCCCGTTCAAGCTCTCTATTTCCGAGGCGTTTTCGGCAAGCTTTTTCTCAAAGGCTTTTGCCTCTCGAAGTACTCTTTCACTTTCACCATGGGCTTTTTGAGCCGCTGCCTCCCAGCCCTGCAGGGCTTTAATATCAGGAAGAAGCTTGCCCATTTTAGCCTCAAGTTCTTCCTTTTGTTTATTAAGGCCTTCAAGTTTAAGGGAATCTTCCTCGGTTCGGGTTTTGTGGATCGCTATCCTTTCTTGCAGGTCCTTTGCCTTGTTTTTGAGTCTTTCAGTTTCCAGGTCGTAATCCAAAATCCGCTTTTCCAGCTTTTTTGCGTCCTTAAGCCGGTTGAGTTTTTTCTCGACTTCGGCCTGCTGGAGCTTTATATCGAGGAGTTCTGCTGCAAGTTTTTCTCTTTTCTGTTCGGATTCCCCGGTTGTGCATGCAATTTCAGAGCCTTTAAGGTCCTGCCCGCATGTAGGGCATTTTCCTTCGGCAAGTAGCTGCCGGTTTTTACGGATAACTTTATCAAGCTCCCTGAGGGTAGCTTCAAGCTCTTTTTCCCGCCCATGCAACCTATTTTTGTTTTCCAGCAGAAGTTCGCTGAGGTACTCCAGGTCCTCGAGCTGCTCTCCGGTAAAGCCAAGTCCTTTTAACCCTGCAGAAGCTTCGGATTTTTGCTCCTTGACTTCCAGAACTGCCTTTTCATTTTCCCTGAGCTCCTCTTCAAGAATTTCAATCTCGGTTTTACTTTTTCGAACTGCGACCCTGGCGTTTTGAAGTTCCTTATCAAGCGTGAGGAGATTTATGTCTCCGGTTTCTTTTTCTTTGAAAGCAAGTGCAAGTTTTGTTGAGGCTTCGTTTTTCCGTTCATGCAGAAGGCTTTCTTTTTCTTCCAGCTCATTTATAAACAAAGGAATCTCATAAGTGTCCGTGAAGCCTGTAGTCTCTTTTGCAGCTTCTTTTAGCTTTTTATTCCCATCCTCGATTCTCAGTATATTTTTCCTGTTTCCTTCAACTTCCTCGTTTGTAGCCCCAATATCCGCCCTGCACTGAATCAAAATCTGTTCGGTCTCAGCCTTTTCGTTTTCAAGGTCATGCAGAGCCTGAGTGTGAACTTCTTCTTCCCTGAGAAGAAGAGCAAGTTCTTTTGAGATTGCATTTACCTTTTCCCTGGCAAGAAACTCCTCTTTTTCCTGCTGCAGGCTCAAAGCCTCAATCTCAAGGTCTCCAAAGCCGCATTCTTCCCGAATAAGATTATTCTCTTCTCCCAGTCCGAGCAGGGCTTGCCTTTGTTCATGGGCTTCTCTGGCGAAGGCTTCTTTTTCCCGGATACAGCCTGCCTTGTCTTCCTGAGATTTAGCCAGGGCCTGCTTCAGAGTCTGGATTTCCTGGAGACGTTCCCTGTGTTCTGTGATCATAAGGTCGAGTTTTTCTTTCTGGGCGGCTGCAGCCTCTTTATTCTCATTACATTTTTTTAAGATAGTATCGTTTTCCTTTATCTTCTGCCTGAGCCCATTCAAAACGGCATGCGGTTCTGTACTTTCAATTCCCTCAATTTCGGCTTTTACGCTCGAAAGGCTGTTACTGGTGTCCCTTTGAAGCCTTCTTACAGCCGTTTTTGCGCTTCCTGCTCTTTCCCTGTATTCTTCAAGCTTTCCAAGCTGTAGCAGGCCATCGATCATCCGCTGCCTGTCTTTTGGTTTTGCGTTAATGAGTACATCAATTTCACCCTGCCTGATGTAAGCGCAGTTCCTGTACGCCTCTTCATCCATATTTAAAAGAGAACAGACCTCTTCGTAAGTCCGTGTAGCCTGATCAACAATACTTTCCCCATTGGCATAGAGCACACATTTCGAATTCGAAGCGTTCTCACTTTTAGAAGAATACCTGAAAGCCTGTTCTATAAGGTAGTCCTGCCCTAAATGCTCAAAACCCAGGTTTATTTTTGCATTTTCAGCCCCTTTGAAGATTACATCTGCAAGCACAAAGTCTTTTGAAAGAATTTTGCTCCCGAAAAGCCCCATAAAACATGCTTCAAGCAGGCTGGACTTCCCGCTCCCGTTCACCCCGGAAATGACTGTAACTCCGTCTTCAAATGTAAAATCCAGTTTTTTATAACTCCGGATGTTTTCAATATGCAGGTTTTTGAGCTTCACAGGTAATCACCAAGGTTATACTGTCGAGGTACAGCAGTCTTTCTCCTTCCTTTTTTTGCCCCCGCTTTCCCCGTTTTTTCGCTTAGCTCCGTAGCCCTGGCAGGTTCCTCTTCAGGCAGCTTTTCAGCTTTGTCTGTTTTTTCTTTTACAGGTTTGCCTTTAACTCCGGGCTCAGACCGCTTTCTACTCTTCTTCTCAGGTTTACTTTCAGGAAATTCACTTTCAGGTTCAGTTTCAAGATTACTTTCGGCTCGACATTTAGATTTAACTTCAGATTCACTTTCAGGTTTAACTTCAGATTCACTTTCAGGTTTAACTTCAGATTCACTTTCAGGTTTAACTTCAGATTCACTTTCAGGTTTAACTTCAGATTCACTTTCAGATTTAACTTTAGGTTTACTTTCTGCTCGGCTTTTAGGTTTACTTTCAAGTTTACTTTCAGGTTTAACTTCAGGTTCGTTATCTTTGTCTTTTCTGAACTCGGTTTCAGCCTCTTGAGTTTTTCCTGAAGTCCTGGATGTTTCCTGCGAAATATTCGATTCGGGCGGCACTACAGGTTTACTGGACAACTCTGTTGATCTCAAATCAGGCGGCTTCAAAGGCCCCAAATCAGATGAACATTGAGAGTTTGATGCTGGTAATTCGGAACTATCCAGACTCACGGCTGACGTCTCAATGTCCTTTGAGGTCTCAGTATTCTTTTTAGTACCCTTTTTTTCAGTATTCTTAATTCGGTCTGAAGTCCTCAGAATTCCTGAAAGTTCAGTTATTTCAAACTTGCCGGGAACTATCCCATCCGGCCTGTTTTTACCGACAAACCCAGTCTCTCCTACATAATCAGGGTTTATTTCTTCAAATTTCAGAATTCCGGTAGTGGTGGCAGAACTTGCAGCATTGGCAGTGTAAGCAGAACCATCGGGACTGGCTGAATTGGTGGGAATCTCTATCCTGAAATCAGGGTTTTTGAAGTCCATAACTTTAGCTTCAATAAGTTTCGAGAGACAGCCCTCGGTTTCTTCGTCTACCCTTGATTTTGAGATATCAGGGCTCCGGACAATTTCATCAATAATCAGCCCGCCATCGTTTAAACTCATTTTTCGGATCTCATTTGCAACGGCATGGTCAGGGTCAGAAAAGGTTACTTTTAAAACTTCTTCCGGGAAGGACTCTTTTGCCCTCCGGTCTATAACGTTTGACACAAGAGCTCCTTTATTAAGCAGGTATTCCTCAAGCTCGCTCTGTGATAGGACTGCCCCCGAATCCCCAAAAATTTCCAGAAATACCACAGATTCAGGGATATCTTCCAGATATTCGTCTACTTTAGAAAATATCTGTTCATAGGGCTTATCCTCTCCTTTCAATTCTACTCGAATGGAAAGGAATTTCCGGGTTGGAATCGTTCGCTTGCTAATTTCAAGCCCTTTTTCGGAAAGCGTGATAATATTGTAGGAACGGGCTTCCTTTTCGGACAGACTGTTCCGTTCCGTACTACCAGGGTAAGTAATCCAGGTCTCACCGGTTTTATTTTTGATTATTGAATGTTCATGGTAGTCGCCAAGAAGAATTGCGTCAACCTTGAAAGGAAGATTTTCAAGCACCTCATCACAGTCCCATTCAGCATATGGAAAAGGATTCATAATCTGGTGCATTACAAGCAGTTTCCAGCCGTTTTCCACAGGGCAGGAAGGAGTAGAAAAGATGGAAGGAGTAGAAGGGCTGGATAAGGTAGAAGAGGCGGAAGAAGTAGAAGAGATAGAAGGAGTAGATGGGTTGGGGGGAGTTGAAGAAGTTGAAGACGTGGACGAAATGGACGAAGTGGAAGGAGTTGGAGAAGTGGAATCAGTGGAAGAAGTAGAAGAGCTGGAAACGGTAGGAGCGTCCGGTGCCTCAAATCCTGAATAGTCGAATATAGGAATTTTTGATTTCGGGACACTGTCTATCCCGTAGATGGCTGCATTACCTACCATATGCGGTTTTTTTCCGAGCCTTGCCGCAAGTCCCATCTCCTCAAAAAGGTCGAGCCACTGGGTATTCTGCTTGCTCTCATGGTTCCCGACAATTCCTAAAAACGGTATGTCAGCCGCCTTCAGCCTGGATAGGATATTTATTGTCTCAAGAAGGTCTTCAAGGGTCGGGTTCCTCGAATCAAAAAGGTCTCCCGCATGCACTACGGCATCGACCTGCATCTCAACCGCATCATTTACAACAAGTTCGAAAGCTGCAAAAAAATCGTTTCTCCGGACCTCGCTGTGATATTGCCTGTATCCCAGATGCGTGTCTGCAGTGTGGAGTATCCTAATTTCCCTGGCCATGGTTCTATCAGTCTCTAATTTTTACCCTATAAGGGTTTCTATATTAGTAATTAACTACTTTTTACAGAAAATAAACTTCACCCAGTTGAGGGAGTTAACATCTTTCACGCTGGAATGCTGACTAATTGACATAAGTCTGACATCTAAATCAAGGAGAAAGTTTTGATGAGCAAAAATTAAGATCTTGATCCTGGCTCAGGGAAGCCTGAATAATGCTTTCAGGTCATTTTTGCCTCATACAGTTGCTCGGCTAGAGTCTATAAGTATTTACAAATAATTAGTAACTCTATAGGTTAAGTAATTCTACAGGTTAAGTAATTCTACAGATTAAGTAATTCTACAGGTTAAGTAATCTACAGGTTAAGTAATTCTACAGATTAAGTAATTCTATAGATTAGTAACCATGTAGCAGCACAAGATTAAAAATAGACAAATTATGTTTTTTAGCTTTTAAAGCTTGTAACTTATCATCTTAGAGTACAAGGCAATACCTCAATAAAATCTGAAAATTGGTAAAGTATAACATTCCAGTCTACAGCCGTTCGTATGTCAGATACGCTTACCCAATCTGTAAAGCTCGTCATCCTTAATTGCAACGAACCAGTTGGGAGATACGAAAACGACATCACAACTATCTGTTTCCCCGTTGGCATGCGTGATGAAAGTATGGACTCTATTAGGATAATCGGGCACTAATGACCAGTTTCCAGTCCAGATATCTCCAGCATTCATATAATATTGAGAATGAAACTCCCAGGGCACAGCATGATATTCGCGTGGGAACCCATCCTCAAAACCAGCGACACTCCACCGAGTTCCGGAAGGATCAAAGCTTTTTCCTGACGTATCTGTCGGAATTTCGACGATTATGTAGTCTGATCTGGTAATAGAATTGCTACCTGCTTCGTTTATCACTTTCATAGTGATGTTATACACACCCGGATTGGTAAACGTATGCGTTGCATTCATGGCATGTTTTGAGTAAGTGCCGTCTCCAAAATCCCAGAACCAGGAAGTTGGTACTCCGCCAGTACTTACACCAGTAAATTTTACTACAAGAGGAGCTGCTCCTCCGGTAACGTTTGCAGAAAAATCAGCCATTGGCCTCTCAGTTTGTATAGCCAGTGAAGTAGATGATGACAGAATTAAGAACACAAAAGCTAAAGCTATTGAATAAAATTGTTCTTTGCATCTCATTTTCTTCCCTCAGATTCCAATTGAAAATGCAAATTTTTTAACGTAACGTCCAAATGTTTTCCAATATAAAGTCCAAGTGCTTTCTATTATGGCAACATATAATTATGAGGGAACCAAGTTTTCTTATTACTGAAACCAAATGTAAATAATCGGTACCTTGAATATAAGTATAAAATAGCAGATAATCTAAAAATAGTATTAAAATAAATGGCATAAAATAATACTCTCTTTTATATTCCTATTTCACATATCGTCTTGGATTTGCAACTTCTCTTTTAAGAATTTTTATCCAATCCAGAGACTCTACCCCGGTATATTCATATCCTAAAAGAAGCACCTCGCTGAATTCTTCACCTTCAACTAACGTGAATCCTGTTACTTCATAGGTTGTAAATGGCACCGGAAGGACTCCTTTTACAGTCTCATCAACTTCCAGTTTCGTAAGTCTGGTGAGATTCTCCGTAAAAAGCACTTATCCGTCATTGTTTGCAGTTACAATAGGTATCGTACGAATCGAGTGGTATATATGATTCAACCACAGCGAATCCAAGTACAAGTTTTTCCAAATCATAGGTTTAATGCTATTGATTTTTCAGTTCAACCATGTAAGTTCTATCTATAATTCTTTTAGTATATATAGTAAGAAAACTTGCAAAGATGTCATATATGATGTTATATTCTTATAAAATATCAAAATTAAGGTTCTGCCAATCCCAAATAACAAAACTTTTAAAGTCTTTCATGAGTAACGAACTTTCCATAATCTGGTAGATAGATTCTTAAAGAGCTTAAATCAAACCTGGTCTCAGGCTTTTTTTGAACATTTCAATATATATAAAAATAAGTCAGGAATCACGAAGAAAACAGCTAGCAGTCTGTAACGAACTCGAAGGAAATATCATCAAAAAATCATCAAATTACGTTCAACCCTACGCAAGAAGACCCAGTTCAACCGAGAGGTAGAACTTAATATCCAGATTAGACAACTGGATAAACAGTTACAGAAAGAATCCACATCACTTTGAATAAAGGGATACCTAATATGCAAAAACTTGATCTCAAGACCAAAGGCAGATCCGTAGATATTGTTGCCGAAAATATAGATAAACTAAAAGCTCTCTTTCCTGAGGTTTTCACCGAAGGCAAAATCGATTTTGAAGCTCTGAAAGAAACTCTGGGAAACTACATAGATGAAAGGGAAGAGCGCTACAGTTTCACCTGGAACGGCAAAAGCAGGGCTCGATTGCTTGCCCAAACGCCCTCTTTCGGTACCTTGCGCCCCTGCCCGGAAGAGTCCGTAAATTGGGATACCACGCAGAACCTCTTCATCGAAGGCGACAACCTGGAAGTCCTTAAACTGCTTCAGAAATCCTACTACAAAAAAGTGAAGATGATCTACATCGATCCACCTTACAACACAGGAAATGACTTCATATACTCCGATGATTTCAGAGACAATATCAAAAATTATCTGGAACTTACAGGTCAGGTGGATAACAGGGGAAGAAAAATTTCCACTAATTATGAGACCAGCGGCCGCTATCATACTGACTGGTTAAATATGATTTATCCTCGGCTTAAATTAGCCAGAAATCTACTACGAGATGACGGAGTTATTTTCATTTCAATTGATGATAACGAGGTAGCGAATCTGCGGAAGGTATGTGATGAAGTTTTTGGGGAGGAGAATTTACTTGGGGTTTTTCAATGGAGAAGAAGACAAAGGGCCGATAACAGAAATCAGTCAAACGTATCCACTGATCATGAGTATATTCTTGCTTACGCCAAAACAGATCAATCTAAATTCTTGGGATCAGAAATCGATGTTTCGAAATATAGTAACCCTGATAATGATTCTCGCGGTCCGTGGGCAAGCGTTGATCTTTCAGGATTAGCTACAGCGACTCAGCGACCAAATCTCCATTATAATATTATCGATCCTGAAACAGGAAATGTTTACCCACCAAATCCGAGTAGAGGTTGGTCGAAAAGTAAAAAGACCATTGAAAAGATGATAAAAGAAGGACGTATCCGATTTCCAAAATCTCCTTCAGGAAGACCCAGAGAAAAAAAGTTCTTGAAGGATTTGAATAAAGATTACGCTGGATTTTCAACATGTTTGGATTCTGATTACGTAGGATATACAACTAATGGAACAAGGGAAGTAACACAGTTACTGAAAGGCAAATATTTTGATTTTCCCAAACCCTCTTCATTAATTGCCGCATTTATAAAACAGGTTACTATCGAAGACGATATTATCCTTGACTTCTTCGCCGGCTCTTCTACAACTGCACATGCAGTTCTTGACCTAAACAAAGAAGACAACGGCAACCGCAGATTCATCGTGGTCCAGCTTCCCGAGCCTTGCGGTGAAAAATCAGAAGCTTACAAGGCTGGTTACAAGACTATTGCTGAGATAGGCAAGGAACGTATCCGAAGAGTTATTGCGAAAATAACTACGGAAAATACGGGAAAGGAAGCAGATTTATTTAGTTATTCAAATGAATCAGACCTTCCTCCTTCTACGATTCAAAAAATGGACCCTGGCTTCAAGGTCTTCAAACTCGATTCTACCAATATCAAGCCCTGGGATGTAAATTTCGACAACTTAGAGCGCACTCTTGACGATTATATCAGTAATATAAAGGATGACCGCAGTGAACATGACATACTGTATGAGATTCTGCTTAAATACGGCCTGGAACTGACCCTACCCATTGAAGAAAGAACCATTGCTGAAAAAACTGTTTTTGTTATTGGGTATGGCGCTCTGGTTATCTATTTGGCTGACGATATAACCCTGATAACGGTAGAAGGCATCGCAGGCCTGAAAAAGGAGCTTCAGCCGGAAATTATGCGCGTTGTCTTTAAGGATACGGGTTTTAAGGACGATGTGGTCAAGACCAATGCTGTGCAGATTCTAAGGCTTGCGGGAATCGAAGAAGTAAAAAGTCTTTAAAGGAGACAATGAAAGTCTTTAAAAGAGTCAATGAAAGTCTTTAAGAGAGACAATGAAAATGAGTGAAGAAAAGAGTTCTCCCGTAAACAGAGAATTCTTGCTCTACACAACTGAAGATGGAAAACAGCGGATTGAAGTCCGGCTGGAAGACGGGACTGTATGGCTCAACCAGAATTTGATGGCAGAACTGTTTCAGACGACAAAACAGAATCTCAGCCTGCACCTCAAGAATATCTTTTCTGAGGGAGAACTTGTGGAGAAACAAGTTATCAAGGAATACTTGACAACCGCTGCCGATGGTAAAAATTGCCGCACCAAATTCTATAACCTTGAAGCGATAATCGCTGTTGGCTGCAGGGTAAAATTCCATCGCGGAACACTATTTCGACAGTAGGCAACCGAAAGACTGCGGGAATAGCTTGTAAAGGGTTTCGTGCTCGATGATGAACGGCTGGCTGAGCAGGGAGAATTTCAGCCGAATTGAAAAAGAAAATTGCTTATGTCGAGTTCGAAAAATTCTCAGAAAACCGTAGAATGATTGAAGCTGACAGGGCAGACGAAGAACTCAAAGATACAGTGCTTAATAAAGTGCTTAATCTCACTGAAGGCAAAAGGGGTAAAGCAAATGAAAATAAAATTTGATCCTGACCTTGACTTCCAGCATGAAGCAATCAGCTCAATCACCGGGATTTTTAAAGGTCAGGAGGTCTGTCAGACCAACTTCAGTGTGGCCCCTCTGAACTACGACTCGCGGATGAGTTTAGGTTTTATAGATAAGTATTATGATCTGGGCATAGGAAACCGGCTGAATCTGCTGGAAGAAGATATCCTTGAAAATGTTCGTAATATACAGCTAAGTAACGGCTTAAAACCTTCTGATGAAATAAAACTCGATGCTTTAAACTTCACTGTGGAAATGGAGACAGGCACCGGTAAAACCTATGTATACCTGCACACAATCTTCGAGCTGAACCGGCTCTATAGGTTTACCAAATTCATAATCGTTGTTCCTTCCGTGGCCATTAAGGAAGGAGTCTACAAGTCTCTACAGATGACTGAAGAACACTTCAGTGGGCTCTACGAAAACGTTTCCTATGACTATTTCGTATACGACTCGCAAAAACTCGGGCAGGTTTGCAATTTTGCCACCAGTGACTCCATCCAGATTATGGTTATCAACATCGATTCTTTTCGAAGAAGCTTCACAGACCCCAAAAAGGAAAATAAGGCAAACATAATTCACCGTCCCCATGACCGCATGAATGGCTCAAAGCCTATTGATTTCATTAAGGACACAAATCCAATTGTGATAATCGATGAACCGCAGAGTGTGGATACAACCAAAAAGAGCAAAGAAGCCATTGCTTCTCTTAACTCTCTCTGTACTCTTCGTTATTCAGCTACCCATGTAGACAAATATCACATGATGTACAGGCTGGATTCTGTGGATGCTTATGAACGAAAACTGGTCAAACAGATAGAGGTAGCTGGAATTGAAGTCAAAGATGAGCACAACAAGGCTTACATCAAGTTGCTGAAGGTTGACAACAAGAAAAAAGGGATTACCGCACAGATTGAGCTAGATGTGAAAGATAAACACACTGGCCATATCAGTCGAAAGCCAATAAAGACCGTTCACAGCGGAGATGATCTTTTTAAACTTTCAGGCTACCGCAGTATCTACGATGGATATGTTATTGAAGATATCTACTGCGAGAAAGACAACGAATACATCAGTTTCACAAGCAAACCAGAGCTTGTCAGGCTGGGGCAGGCTATTGGCGACGTGAACCAGGACGAGTATAAAAGGTTGCAAATCCGTAAAACTATCGAAGAGCATCTGGAAAAGGAATTACGACTCAGGCCTATGGGCATCAAAGTCTTAAGCCTATTTTTCGTAGATCGGGTTGCCAATTACCGCTGGTACGATGAAAATGGAACCCCTCAAAAAGGCAAGTTCGCTAAAATCTTCGAAGAGGAATACCTCCGGGCTGTTAGCAAGCCGAAATTCATATCCCTTCTGGAAGGAAGAGACCCAAAAACTGAAGCTGCAACTGTACATAACGGTTACTTCGCTATCGATAAAAAGAAAGACTCCACCGGAGCAGAAATGCTCAAAGAGTCCTCTGGAAATGGGAAAAACCAGGCAGATGAGAGTGCTTATCAGTTGATCATGCGGGATAAGGAGAAACTGCTCAGTTTTAGCTCCAAACTAAAATTCATCTTTTCTCATTCGGCACTCAAGGAAGGCTGGGATAATCCCAACGTTTTTCAGATATGCACACTCAACGAGACCTCTTCGGTCATTAAAAAACGGCAAGAAATTGGCCGTGGGCTGCGCATTGCCGTGAACCAGGACGGAGAGAGGGTCTATGGGTTTGAAGTAAATACTCTCACAGTTATGGCCAATGAGTCCTATGAATCATTTGCCGAACAGCTGCAAAAGGAAATAGAGGATGAAGAAGGTATCAAATTCGGGGTGGTTGAGAAGCATCTGTTTGCAGGCATTGCAGTATCCACTGACGACCATACCACAAGCTACCTTGGAACCGATGTATCCAGGAAGTTATGGGATCATCTGAAGGCAAAGGGATACATCGATATCAGGGGAAAAATACAGGATGCCCTCAGATCCGACCTGAAAGATGATCAACTTGACCTTCCAGAGGAATTCAGTGAGCAGGCAGGACAGATAAAGTCCTTACTGAAGAAAATGGCCGGTAAACTGAATGTGAAAAATGCCGATGACAGGCAAAAAGTCACTCTGAAACGGTCTATTCTGGAAAGTGCGGAATTCAAGGATTTATGGGACAGGATAAAATACAAAACCACTTTCAGGGTGGATTTTGATTCTAAAGAACTTACCCGCAGGTGTGCTGAAGAAATTCAAAAATCCCTGATAGCAGGGCGTGCTCGTTTTAAATATCGTAAAGCTCTGACAGAAATTGATCGGGGAAGTATTCATGTAGAAAAGGTGACAGAGAGTACGGGTGTTTTTGAGACCAGAGATTATGAACTTCCCGACATTATCACCTATCTTCAAAACGAAACAAACCTGACCCGCCGGACTCTGGTTGAAATTCTTAAAACATGTGGCAGACTTTCAGAGTTTAAGAACGATCCCCAAAAGTTCATCGAGCAGGTTTCAACCATTATCAAGCACCAGATGCGGTTATTCATCGTCGATGGGATCAAGTATGAAAAAATCAAGTATGAAAAAATTGGCGATGAAAATTACTATGCTCAGGAGCTATTCGAAAAGAATGAACTTTATGGCTATCTCAGTAAAAACATGCTTGAAAGCCAGAAATCCGTCTACGATTACGTGGTCTATGACACAGATGTGGAGGCTGAATTTGCCAGGTCCTTTGAACAAAGCGATGATGTGAAAGTCTATGCCAGGTTGCCTGATTGGTTCAAAATCGACACTCCTCTGGGCAGCTATAATCCGGACTGGGCTGTACTCGTAGAAATGGACGGTCAGTCTAAACTCTACTTTGTCCTTGAAACAAAGGGAATCCTCTTTACTGATGCTCTAAAACCCATTGAGCGAGCCAGAATAGACTGTTGGTCGTAATCAGTGTTAAACGTGTGAAAAATAAGACCTATAAAGTCTTTAAATCGAAATATAAGGAATTTGGTTATTACTTGGAATCATTGTCGGACAGTCTATGAAGAGAGGGGTATTCGTGACTTCCAAGCTCCCATATTAATAAAAGCGGACATTTTGCAGGCTAATTTACATGTATTTTCTGTACGAATCGAATGATATATACACGATTCAACCACAACAATCCAGGTACGAGTTATTTCCAGATAATAGGTTCGTTCTGATCGGTTGTTTCTGCCATTGTTTGTCCCCCAACTAAACATTCGGTTCCATTCGGTTCCATTCGTTTTCATTTGTTTTCATTTAGTTTAACAGGTTTTGAGCTTATAGATAAGATATGACCGTGAGCGATAAGTCTTTTTCATTCAAGAAAATCAACGCCTGTAGTCTCTATTTTTTGCATTTCCACAAGATGTGAAAACGTCTCCAGAAGTGCATTAGGAATAAGAGTCTATCCGAAATGAGTGTATCCGAGTACTTTTTCCTGAAACCACGGCAAACAGAAACTCCCTAACAGATCGAGAAATTTAAATACTTTTAAGAATTTCGATTTTCTAAAAATATGGGAGCTGTTTAAATGATATCAGTACCTGAAGCACAGGAATTTGCCAGAGAATGGATTGAGGCCTGGAACTCTCATAACATTGATAGAATTCTCGATCATTACAGTGAAGATTTCGAGATGACCACTCCTATGAAGTCCTTGTAATGAATGATCAAACAAGAACCCTCAAAGGTAAGAAAAATGTGAAACCATACTGGGAAAAAGCACTTGAAAGAGTCCCTGATCTTCGATTTGAGTTGATTGATGTATTTATAAGTGTCAATAGCCTGGTAATCTATTATAAAGCAGTTTTAGGAAAACGTGCTGCCGAAATTTTGTTTTTTGGAGAAGATGGTAAGGTTAATAGAAGCATTGCTCATTATAACGAAATTTAATTTTTAAAATTTTAACCTGACTCGTTTTACAGATTTATATTAAATTTAACATAAAATATTATTAATATATAGAAATATGATACTTTTTATTAATAACGCTTTCTTTATATAGAAAAAAACAGTTAACATTATTAATCTTTTTTTATTAATCAAGAATTAATTTACTGTGATCCAAGGTGAAAGAAATGAAACTTGATGAAACACGAAGAGTTTATTCTCTTATTGGAATTTTAGGAATAACGTTGATGTTTTTTTTAATGCTCGTGAGTATCGCAGGTGCAAGCCCATTTGCATATATTACGAATACTGACGATGGTACTGTCTCTGTAATTGACACAGCAACAAATAAGGTTACAGCCACGGTAAAAGTAGGATACTTGCCTTATGGAGTTGCAGTCAGCTCCGATGGAAAAAAGGTATACGTGACAGATGACGGTGGTGTCTCTGTAATTGACACAACAACAAATACTGTTACAGCCACAGTACCTGTAGGAAGCAAACCCACTGGAATTGCAGTCAACCCGAATGGAAATAAAGTATATGTGACAAATTACGGTGATGGTACTGTCTCTGTAATTGACACAGCAACCAATACTGTTACAGACATTATAACTGTAGGGAATGGTCCTTTTGGAGTTGCAGTCAACCCAGCGGGAACAAAGGTATATGTGGCGAACTTCCTAAGTAACACTGTCTCTGTAATTGACACTACTAAAAATAAAGTTACAGCTACAGTGAATATAGGATATGGTAGTTATGGAATTGCAGTCACGCCAGATGGGAAAAAGGTATACGTGACAATGAGCTACGCTGTCTTGGTAATTGACGCAGCTACAAATACTGCTACAGATACAGTGCCTGTAGAAGGTGGTGCTGAAGGAGTTGCAGTCAACCCGGCGGGAACAAAGGTATATGTGGCGAACAACTACGATGGCCCTGTCTCCGTTATTGACATCGCAACAAACAAAGTTACAGCCACCGTGGCTGTGGGAGAAGGGCCTGCAGGAGTTGCAGTTACTCCTAATGGAAAAAAGGTATATGTGGCGAACCACTACGATAACACTGTCTCTGTAATTGACACCGCAACAAATACTGTTACAACTACAGTGCCAGTGGGAGATGGTCCTATTGCTTTCGGGCAGTTTATATTTCCTATCTCACTAGCTCCTTTCGCAGACTTTTCTGCAAAACCTACCGAAGGAAAAGTGCCATTAAAGGTTGCCTTTACTGATACAAGCACTGGATCCCCAACCTCCTGGAAATGGGACTTTGGAGACGGATCAAAGTCATTCCTCCAGAATCCAATTAACAAGTATCCAAAGGCAGGAATATATACGGTTAACTTAACAGTGAAGAATGCTATAGGACGTAACACAGTAACAAAAACAGAATATATAAAAGTGGTAACAAAACCTGTTGCAAACTTCACCAGCATTGTTACATCAGGAAAAACACCATTGAATGTTGCCTTTACTGACGCAAGTACAGGAATACCTACTGGATGGAAATGGGACTTTGGAGATGGATCTAAGTCATTCCTCCAGAATCCGACTCATAAGTATTCAAAGGCAGGAATATATACTGTTAACTTAACAGTAAAGAATGCTGCAGGCAGTAATACGGTAACAAAAACAGACGATATAACAGTAGTAGCAAAACCTGTTGCTGAATTCTCTGCAAAACCTGCCGAAGGAAAAGCACCACTAACAGTTGCCTTCAATGACACTAGTACAGGCTCACCAATTAAATGGAAATGGAGTTTTGGAGATGGAACAACTTCAACCCAGCAAAATCCAACGCATAAGTATTCCAAAGTAGGTAGGTATACGGTGACACTGACAGCAACAAATGCTAATGGCAGTAACATGGTAACAAAAACAAACTATATAAAAGTGGTAACAAAGCCAATTGCTTCATTTTCTGCTAAACCTACCTCAGGACTATCTCCATTAACGGTTGCTTTTACTGACACAAGTACAGGAATTCCTACTAAATGGAAATGGAGTTTTGGAGACGGAGTATCTTCAACCAAGCAGAATCCAAGACATGAGTATTCAAAAGCAGGAAATTATACTGTTAGCTTAACAGTAAAGAATGCTGTAGGCAGTAACTCAACAACAAAATCAAATTATATAACAGTAGTAACAAAGCCGGTTGCTGAATTCTCCGCAAAACCTACTGAAGGAAAAGCTCCATTAACTGTTATATTTTCTGATGAAAGTATAGGAAATCCAACTTCATGGAAATGGGACTTTGGAGATGGAGATATTTCAACAATCCAGAATCCAATTCATAATTATTCCAAAGTAGGTAGATATACGGTGATACTGACAGCTACAAATGCTGATGGCAGTAGCATGGTAACAAAAACGGACTATATAAAAGTGGTAACAAAACCTGTTGCAAACTTCACCAGCAGTGTTACATCTGGAAAAGCACCATTTAATGTTGCCTTTACTGACACAAGCACAGGAATACCTACTGGATGGAAATGGGACTTTGGAGACGGAAAAATTACAACAATCCATAATCCAATTCATAAATATTCAAAAGCAGGAAATTATACTGTTAAATTTACAGCAAGCAATGTAGAAGGCAGTAATACGGTAACAAAAAAAGACTATATAATAGTAGCAGTAGCAAAACCTGTTGCTGAATTCTCTGCAAAACCTACCGAAGGAAAAGCACCACTAACGGTTGCCTTCAATGACACTAGTACAGGCTCACCAATTAAATGGAAATGGAGTTTTGGAGATGGAACAACTTCAACCCAGCAGAATCCAACGCATAAGTATTCCAAAGTAGGTAGGTATACGGTGACACTGACAGCAATAAATGGCAACGGCAGTAGCACGTTAACAAAAACGGACTATATAAACGTGGCAACAAAACCTGTTGCAAACTTCACTAGCAGTGTTACATTCGGAAAAGCACCATTAACGTTAGCCTTTACTGACACAAGCACAGGAATACCTACTGGATGGAAATGGAACTTTGGAGATGGATCGAGTGCAACAGTACAGAATCCAATGCATATGTATTCAAAAGCAGGAAATTATACTGTTAAACTTACAGCAAGCAATGCAGCAGGCAATAATACGGTAAGAAAAACAGATTATATAAAAGTGACAACATAATACATAATAAGGATATAACCTGAAATAAACCTCAAATTGAAAAAAGAGAAAAAATTTAGGCTAAAGGGCATGTGTATCATTGACATAATCTGGCAAAACAGCCCTTTAGCCTCGTTGACAAGAGATAAACAATTGTAAGGAAATTGCACCCACTATGTTTCCATACCATTCTAAAGTTTCATTTTGAATCCTTCATGCCTTACGAAACAATTTTTTCTTAATTTTCCGCCTGGCGCTGCCTGACATCTGTTTAAGAATAATGGGTGTGGGTGTATTTTTTCCTGCAGGAGAAACCTTTCCTTCTTGGATGGCTTCCAGCACGGCGTCGAGGGTATTTTCCGGTGCGTCGATTTCGGTGTATGCCTGGCCTACCATTTCTGGAACATGGGAATCGCTTCCTGCAACTTCCGGAATTCCAAGCTTTTTTGCTTCGGCTGCGGCTTTCCGGTTGGCTCCATTAAAAAGGCAGCGGGAATTGAAAACCTCAACGGCATCAATGTCAAGTCCTTCGAAACTTCCTATCCCGTGAGAACTTTTCTTGAAGGGGTGAGGAATAATAACCGTGCCTCCTAGATTCCTGGCTCTCTCAATCGTTTCTTCCGGACTCAGACGAGGCTCGATATTCTGGCTGACTCCGAGAACAAGTATATGCCCTTTCGAAGAACTAACCTCAACCCCTGGAATGACCGTAAGCTCAAGGCCAAGTTCCAGGGCTCTTTTTTTACAGGCAAGCCCGCCTTCCACAGTGTCGTGGTCACAGATAGCAAATCCGTCAAGCCCTCTTTTACGTGCGGTTTTAAGGATGTCGTCATGGCTTGATTTGCTATCCTTTGAATACTCGGAATGTACATGCAGATCGAATTTCATGCTTAACAGAAGAATGAGAAATGGATTTATATAAATTTTGAAACGGAAGGACTCTGTTCCAAAATCTAGTGATTTTTGCGTTTTTTGATTGAAAATCTGAATTCGCAAGAAGACTCCGGTTATCATTAAAATCAATATTCGACATCTAAAGACTTCAATTCTTAAATTGTATCACAAGGATTGTGACCAATTACAAAATCTAGTGATTTTGAACTTTACATTCATCACTAGATTTTGGTACTGAGTCAACGGAAGCTCATCGGCATCCAGGTTTATTACAGACCGCGAGAAATTTCGTATATTTACGAACAAATGATGCCTTAAAAATAGGGTGAAAATTCTGGAGGAATTGCGAACGGGCAGAAACATAGCAAAAATCTGGTTTTAGGGGTGTAGTTTAGGATATTAGGAGGGTCTGATGTTTTCAGTAGACACCCGTTCGCATGTAAACTAACGACTTCTGGATATAAGTACCTTTCGTAGATATACGAACAGTATTCAGGCCATACAAAAAACTCCCTGAGAAAAAGATATTGGAAAACGCTCTATCAATATTCCAGTAGTTTTTATAAAATTCAAAAAGCTTTCTATTCTTCTGAAAAGCTCGGGAGTGATACATATTCTCAGGCACAAACGTTAGAAAAGTTTGATCAAAACTTTTTCAAAAAAAATTTGATCAAAAATCCAGGTGTTTAAGAAACGTTTAATAAAGATCACTCATTTCTTTGGGTTTCCTGAGGTTCAAGAAGAGCATGTGCCCGGTTAACTATTTCTGTTCTTGCTTCATAATCCAGAAAGATCCGCTCTCCGAATTCCACTTTGTGCACGATTCCTTCTTCATACAGCCAGGAGAGCATTGACATCCCTTTTTCCGAATTAGGGAGGGAAAGAGAGCAAAAACACCAGGGATGCAGATGCTTTATTATTTCTTCTTTTAGTGCAGCCATTCCGGTGCCTTTTTTTGCGGAAACAAAGACCGGATTCGGGGCCATATAGCCTATCTGCTCCATAATAGCATCAAATTTGGATTCATCAACCAGATCGGCTTTATTAAGTACGGTAATAATAGGAACTCCCTGTATTCGATCCCAGAGAGTATCGTGAGATGTCGAAAGTTTCTGATGGATCGTTTCGGGTTTTTCGCTTGCATCAACTACCAGGAGTATAAGGTCAGAGAGAAAAATCTCATCAAGAGTGGACTTGAAGGCGTCAACCAGCCAGTGAGGAAGATCTTCTATAAACCCCACGGTATCGGTCAAAAGAGCTTTTCGTCCTCCGAGGTCCAGAGCCCGGGTCATGGGCACAAGCGTTGTAAAAAGCATGTTTTTTGCCTCAACACTTTCATTTACAATTGCGTTGAAAAGCGTGCTTTTTCCGGCGTTTGTATATCCTGCAAGAGAAATTAAGGAAAAGCCTTTCCTGTGCCTTAAAGCTCGAAGGGATTCGTCGTCCTTTTCTGCAGATTCAAGTTCATTCCGAATCCTTGTTATCCTCTTCTTCAGGTCCTGTTCGTAAGAATCCTCGTAGTCTCCGAGCCCCATGAAGCCCGCTCTTTCCTCCTTTTTAAGGAGAGAAACAACAGCTCTTGCCCTGGGCACTTCGTATCTCAGTCTTGCCAGTTCGACCTGGAGTTTTGAGCGGTGGGTAGTTGCCCTTTTTGCAAAGATCTCAAGGATGAGCTGGAATTTATCGATAATCTGGCATCTGCAGATTTCCGAGATGTTGAAGAGCTGAGTTGTAGAGAGCCTGTTATAGAAAATGACTTTCTCTGCGCCCGTACTCCTGGCAAGTTCGGCAAGTTCCTCAATTTTCCCCCGGCCAAGCTGGTACTTTGAATCGGGATACCTGGTTTGCATAAGCTCACCGACCGGCAGGTAACCTGCAGCTTTTGTAAGCTCTCTGAGTTCCTGTAAGAGGTATTCTTCACGTTCAGGGTCAGAATTGGGAATTGTTCTTTTAACGAGAATTACCCTGTTACCGTTGCCGGGTCCGTTATTGGATTTCTGTTCAGCTGAAATTTTTACGCCTCGATATCAAGTTCTTTTATCAGTAAATTGCGGGCGCTCAGGGAAATATGGTGCACGAGTTCAATCGATCGTCTCTCGGCAATTGATTCCTGATACTTAAAAGCCCTGGAAAACATACTTTCGGTCACCCATTTGGGTTTATTATACATATCCCCCTTTTCTGCCACAATCGTACCCTCAAAGGAAAGCTGGTCAGCCGTATCTTCGATTAGCTGCACGACGTCCAGCAGGCTGGGAGCTCTTTTTTGCCAGAGGGGAAGGATTTTGATCTGCTTGACTTTTTCAATATGGCTAGCCGAAACCGTAAGTGCTGCGGCCGCACATACCATATAATACCCTCCTTTAATCCTGTGCCTGCCAGAGATGTCTACTGCAATAATATCCCACATATATTTCACCCTCGGCTGAAGATCTGTTTTTCATAAAATTAAGAAACGTTAAGATCAGGGAAAAACTCCTTCCGGTCAAGTCCGAATAAACACCAGAATAAACACCAGAATATTTACATTTTCGTCCGGCTAATGTCCAGGTACTCGATTTCCTCACCTTTTTCAACCGCAAAAAGCATTGTTTTCCTGACACTGTTTGCAAGCCTGACAGCTCCGGACATAACCGAAAGCCTGAACTCAAAATCCGCAGGGATGGTATTTACAAGGTATTCCGAGTGAGGAATTTTTTCTATTGACTCGACCTTTCGGTATACCCTGAAATTTGTCCCGAATTTAAAACCGGTTTTGACCACATTCCCCGAATCCCTGAGATTTTTATATGCACTGTACTTTCTCAGGAAAGAGCTCTCAATCTCCGAGGCTTTCTCGATAAACTCGTCAAACGAAAAAACTTTACCTTTCCTGTCCCGAACCGTTATCACACCTCTGGAATAGAGGTAAAGGGATTCGACCAGGGAAAGCTGCAGCCTCTCGGAGTCCAGCATTTTCCCGTAAAAGCCCCTCGTATAGAGAGTTTCTGAAGCCTGAGCATCCCAGGCTATTACCCTATCTTCCAGGAAAGTGGCATCGGTTTTGACAGCAGGATATGGCTCAGGCATTTCTCCTTTGGGAACTGCGGTTTTAACCTCATAGAAGGTAAGGTCACTTTCTTCATCCACCACAGCAAGTATAAACTGCTTATGCACGTTCTCTGCCGAGGCAACTGAGTCCTGAAGGAGTTTTACGGGAAGGAGCTGCCTTTCAGACTGGACGTGAACAAAAATATTTGCTGCACTTTTACCCGGGTGGCTGCCCCTGGGATACACCCGGAAATCCGCAGCTGATGGCTGAACATAATACCCTCTTTCTTTAAGGTCCTTATAAACTATATATTTCAGCTCAAAATTCGGCTGCCTCAAAGAGGCCTGTTCGAAAAAGGCTCTGAAATCGAGCATTGTGCCTTCGAGTTCGATCTCGAGCTTTCCTCTGGACAGGAGAAAAGCAGCTTCTACAAGCGAGATTTCAAGCCCTTCGCCTTTAGGACGCCCGAAGTAACCAGTTTTATAAAGTTCGGCTACCGCTTCCTTTCCGGCAAGGACCCGGTCTCCTTTAAGTTGTGTTTTCAATAGATTCACCTGAAAAGAAAATGAAATGAAAATAAGTTCTTTACCAGTCTGGCTTGCTGTAGTTTAATTTGCTATAGCGTAATTTCTCTTGATCTAGGTTCTCATAAAATAGTTTGTTATTAAAATAATTTGTTATAATAATCCAGTTTATCGTGATTGATCTGTTGTGATCTAATCTGTTGTAATCTAATCTGTTGTAATCTAATCTGTTGTAATCTAATCTGTCGTAATCTAATCTATTGTAATCTAAATTGTTATAATCGATTAATATAATATTGCTTTTTCGACCTTCATATCAAAGGGTAGTGTTTGCATACACTAAGAACGGAGCCTTCCTACATCACGGAAGAACCCTGGACTCCATGAAATTTCTTGCAGCCTCTACAAGTGAGCTTGCAAGCTCCCTGTATGCGACTCCATGAAGGTGGGCATATGAACCAAGGGTATTTCCAGAAATAAGCCCGTCCATGCCGTTCTTTATGCCTGTACCTCTTGACAGAGTTATTGCAAATTCAGCATCCTCAGGAATTTCCCTTATTTCAGAATGGTGGAATTCGTGTCCCTTGAAGCTGTTGCCTTTTTTCCCGAGAAGGCAGTCCTTATTAAGGGTTCCGATATTGTAGCTGACCACTCTTGTCTGTCCCATAATAGTATGCCCTGGTAGGGCTCTAACCATTGAATATGTAGATTCCGGCATTGAGGCATCGTGATAAGTGCCTTTTCCGGGGACGCCTGTGCTTATTTTTTCTGTAAGGTACATAAGCCCTCCACACTCGGCATAAATAGGCATGCCTGCAGCAGACGCTGCTTTGATATTCTGGCGCATGGACTCATTTGCTTCAAGTTCGGCTGCAAAGAGTTCGGGATAACCTCCTCCTATATAGAGCCCGTCAACCTCCGGAAGTGATGTGTCTCTAACAGGGCTAAAGTAAACGATTTCTGCGCCTGCAAGATTCAGGAGATCAATGTTATCGTGATAGTAAAAGTTGAAAGCCTCATCAAGGGCGACCCCTATCTTTGGCCTACGTGCTCCGCTACTGGAGACCGACGAAAAAATGCTATTATCAGGGCTTTTAAGGGGCTTTGCGCTTTTTGCGATTTCCATAAAGCGGTCTACATCAATTCCTTTATTGATGATTTCTTCAATGCCGTGAAGACGGGCTTCAAAGCCTCCGTCCCCAAGCCTTCTTCGGCCTTCGAGAGCTGGCATAAGCCCTAAATGGCGCATGGAAATCTGCATCGCGGGGTCTCTTGGAACAATTCCAATAACCGGAACGTCTGTGTAATACTCAATTGCCTCTTTTGCTTTTTCGGCATGGCGGCGGCTTCCTATGTTATTAAGGATAACTCCTGCAATTTCCACATCAGAGTCGAAGTTTCTGTATCCATTGATAAGGGCAGCACTCGAACGGGTAATGCTCCGGGCATTGATTACGAAGATTACAGGGCAATTAAGGATCTTTGCGATCTGGGCAGTGCTTCCAATGTCGCTTAAGCTTTCAAAACCTTCATAAAGCCCGCGAACTCCTTCAATAATTGCAATATCCGCTTTCTCGCCGGCCTCGCAGGCATGAGTATAGACATCCAGAATCCCGTTCTCATCCATAAGGTAACCGTCAAGGTTCCGGCAGAACCTGCCAGTTATTTCAGTATGATAACTCGGGTCGATATAGTCCAGAGCGACCTTAAAGGGCTGGACTTTGTATCCCCTTAAAACGAGAGCAGCCATCAGGCCCATGGAGATTGTAGTCTTGCCTGAGGAAGAACGGTCTGCGGAAATGAGAATCCTGGGAATATTCCCTGCTGTGGATTGCTTGTCATTAAGCATTTTTTCGATACCCCTTATGTGTTTAGTTACCCTGATGTGTTTATTCAACTATTTCCACTATAATTTATTTTGTTAATTCCCTCAACCGCTCATCACTCAGGGAATTGGCTGTAACTCTTTTTTCGTTTTCAAGGATTGCTTTCCCAAGCTTGCGATATATCTGCGCAATATCGGATTCGGGTGCCTTTTCCATTACCGAGTAACCTTCCCTTTCACAGTCCTGAACGACCTGCCTCTTCGGGATAAAAGCCATAAGTTGGCTGCCGATCTCCTCAGAAAACTTCGAAACGATTTCCTCTTCCCTGCTCACGTTTCTGGAATTACAGATTACACCGCTAAGCGGCATTCCTATCTTCGATAAGCCTTTGCAGATATTATTTGCTGCATAAAGGGGCATGTACTCTCCTGAGGTCAGGACATAAATCTCATTTACGAACCCTTTTCTGACAGGGGCAACAAACCCTCCGCAGACTATGTCTCCTGGTACATCATAAATGATCAAATCCTGCTCTTTTAAGAGATTTCCTGAGACGCTTTTCAATTTCTGGATGGCAACAATGATTCCTCTCCCTGCACACCCGATGCCTGGTTCCGGGCCGCCTGCTTCCACACATTTGACGCCTGCATATCCTTCAAAGACCACATCTTCTTTCTTTATGTCCACACCCTCACGCAGGAGATCGAGAATAGTTGGAATTCTCCGGCCTCTTAGAAGGGTTATTGATGAGTCGCTTTTAGGATCGCAGCCTATAATCATGACCTTCTTTCCTGCCTCGGCGCAGGCAGCGGCAACGTTTGAGGCTGTACTCGATTTGCCTATGCCGCCTTTTCCGTAGATCGCTATGATTTTCTGGTTTTTCAAAGGATCTTCCTCCTGATTTTATCCTGGCTCTTCTTGCTCAGGCTTCCTTTGCAACTTCCCTTAAGGTAGCCCCAAACTCGGATTCCACAATTCCACTGACTCCCAGCGTTTTCGGGTGGAGGTCGATTTCTACCAGCACATACTCATGCCCCATCTCTTTTAAGGGCAGGACCTGTCTCGGGCCGTTAGTTATCGAAATCAGTTCCATGTTCTTTATGTTCTCCATAGGGATTGCATGTGGAACACCCGAAATGACTGCAAAATCAAAGTCACTGTATTTTTCTTTTATTAATTCGCTAACCTTTTCACCTGCAATCGGGTACTCATCCATGCCGCCAATGATTTCATGTACCTCAACTCCATGTGCTTTGAGGTCTCTTGTTATATACTCGGCATGCTGCCTTACTCTGGGAAGCCCGAGCTCCGGGTCGATATTTGCCATATTGATAAGGTTTTCTTTTTTCCCTAGAGCTTCTGCAACCTCATTGACTGCAAGGGTGATGTCTGCAAACATGTAGCCGGTTTCTTTTTTAGCGTTCATGATGACAAGGCCCTTTTTGCCTCCCTTGAGGAGTTGAATTACACGCTGTGCGGCTTTGTATTTGACATCTCCGCGGGAGGGAGCAAGGTATTCCCTGCTTGCAGCCCCAAACTTTTTTTCCACTTCTGTAGCTTTTTCAAGGAGGTATTTCTGACGCTCAAACTCTTTGTGATCAATAATCCCTACATCGAGTGCAGATTCCAGGGCAAAGAGTACTCCTTTTGTGTTATTGTGATAGCCTGCGTGCACCTCAACTTCGATTACAGGGACATCAGGATTTGCCTCTAGCACGGCGTCATGCATTTCTTCCCCTATAATCATGCTGGGGCAGGTTCCTACAATACCTATAAGTTTTGGATTGAAAAGTTCCACTGACTTGTTGATAAGTTGTACAAGTTTGTCATGCCCTCCGAAAACGAAATTATTTTCATCAAGGCCTGTGGTAACCACATGTATACCGTCTTCTTCGAGCAGCCTTGCATGTTTAAAGGAACACCCTGGAGGCCCATGCAGGATAGCAACATCAACATTTAAGTCTCTCAGAGTGTAAAGAGCCGCAACTATGGAACTTGGGCGGGGATGAATTATTGAAATCTCTTTTTCAGCCATGACAAATCCTCTTGCTTAGATAATAGGGATACTGATAAGAATGATAGAATGCATTTCCCTGAAAACCCCTGTGTCCTCAGGATATGAACTACCCCCTGTACCGCAATGGGATTGGGAAACACGATCAGTTGAAATTAAAGCGAGTAATGGAAACGAATACAGATTGGAAGAGCCTGTATAAAACTCTATCATAAAAATTTCGGCAAATGCCTGCAGCCTATTGTGGTCTGTATCCGGAATAGGCTCAGATCGTGCTGCAAACTTGGTATATATTACAACCTTTTCTTCTCTTGCCTGTATCCAGAATAGGCTCGGACCCAAATTATATATTCGAGATTGCTATCCTGAGCAGAAATTCCTGAGTAATTCTCGTAATTCCCGAATTAGCCGGAATTTCTGGGAATTCTTCAATAATTCCTTAACTATTTCTCAGTGAAGAGCCTCATTATACAGTTATGAAATAATTTTAGCGGAAGCATTTTACCGAAGAGAGTATTATATCGTCGCCTCCTGCAAATTCCGAGGCTTTTGAAAGTCCTTCAGGAAGATTTTGTGCATAAGAAATGTTTTTCCCATTTACTACTTTCATCCGTTCTCCTACCAGGATAACCTGCTTACACTTTGTACCGAACTTTTCTACAAAGCCCTGCACAAGTTCAGGAGGCAGCCCTTCACAGACCTGAGAGGCTTCTTCTCCCAACACAAGGATGATACCTTCCTTTTTTTCGTCCTTTCTCTTAAGGAGAGCGTAATCAAGGGCTTTTTCGGCCGAGAGGATATCCATACCGGAATTGGAATTGTCTATCAGGGAGACGCCGTTCATTTCCTTTTCCTGCATCCTGCCTGAAAGCCCTCTGAATCCTTCAATTACCGAAATAATAGCTTCAGGTTTAGTTCCAAGTTCGAGGGCGGCTGCCGACGCTGCGACAAAAGCAGTCCTGTAAGCCGAAACATTATATCCTGGGCACAGGGAAGCTGATAAAATTTCCTTTCCCCTGTGCATAAAGCGAATTCCAGAACCTGAAGATGTAGGCGAAGTCTGAAATTCGGTTGAATCTGCTGGCATTGATGAATCTGATAGGCCGGCTGAGGTTGATAAATCTGATAGACTGGTTGACCCTGATAAACCTAATAGATCGCTCGACCCTGGTAAGTCTGAAGACATTACTAACTCTGAGGGTACTGATTGGGCTGAAGTCCCGGGTCCAGTTTCCAGCACAAAGTCGGCTATTTGGCCTGGGGTCTCTGAAATCTGATCATTGAACGGGTCTTTGAAGGTCAAAACCTTTACCTGATCTTTTTTTGCAGCTTTAAGGGCTTTTTTGGCTCCTGCATTGATTAGAAGGGTACTTTCTGGTTTTGCATTTCTGATGAGCTGAAGTTTTGCTTCGCTTGCAAGGGATGTATTATTTGCAATTCCATAGTCCGGGGAAAGGGTTGTAAGAATCCCAAGGTCAGCAGTGCCTGTGCCTCCTATCGAGATTTCAAAGATAAAAAAATCCGGTCTTAGTCCGGCTTCAAAAGCTTTCTCAATTGCAACCAGAATGCTCCCTGGAGTTATACTCAGGCCTCTGTAAATTAGAGACGAAGAACCCGCTTTCCAGTATTCGAGCCCCCGTGAAGTGTGCAGCACTACTCCAAACTGCCTGGAGAGCATATCAGCCAGGAGAGATGCGGTACTTGTTTTTGCTTTTACGCCGGTAACCTCTACCGTTTTTATGCCGGAAAGCCTTGAATCGCCTTTGAGAATTTCTCCGACAATTTCATGGTGCGAAAGGATGTTTTTTTTCTGCGTCCTGGCTTCTACAAGCATCGGATAGGCAGGATCAAGGTGTACAGGCGCTACAATGAGGTCGAATCCTGAGGCAGGAAGAGGAGTTTTTGAGCAGTGTATCCCATACTTCTCCTCAAGTTCAAGCAGCATTTCAGGCTTGACCGTCCCGTATACATCTATTCCGCTTACTTCATTTCCAGCGGCTGCAAGGCCTTTTGCGATAGGAATGCCGCCGTGGGTCAGGTCGAGCACGGCGAACTTCTTCCGATACAGGTCCATTATAAAACCGGACCTCAGGTATGAATTTAAAGGGATTCCTGAACCCTTTTGAACACAAGGTCGGCGATAAGCTCATCGGCTCCTAGAGGGTTTGCATAGCACAGAGGAACGGTTTTTCCGTCAATTTCCAGGGTACCGCAGCCATTTTCGTCCAGGCTCAGGATCTCCGGGATATCCTTTGTGATATGGACTCCAGACGCCAGGAAAACCGGTACTGCTGCAATTTTTGTCACGCCAGTACCTGAAAAGCCTTTAATTGCTTCTCCAAGGGTTGGCTCACTGTTTTCCATAAAGCCGGCTCTGACAACGACATCCGAGTGTTTCCGTGCTATATGGTCTGCGATCTGAGTGACTACTTCCTTATTGTAAGGCAGCTTGCTCCCATGGCCTATGGCCAGAATTCCAAGTTTTTCTGTCATTTTTAAAACCTCAATCTCTGTCTGTTCAGGATTAACACAATCATTCGGATTTGTAATAATGAAGAGTTTAACATAGTTAGGATTTATATGATATAATTCTTTTGAGAAAGGAACAACGGGAGAAAGTTTTGATAGATCTGAGCGTAATCAACAGTTATAGTAAATTTGTAACATAATTGTCTACATTTATCTGATTGATTTCAGGTTTTTGTTTTCAATTTTGATGTACGCGATTTGCCCTGGGTTAAAGTTGTTATTTCGGGTGAATTCCCATAACTGCTTCGGATATATTCCCGCCAGCGCAATTTTAGTTTCTTACAATTAAATCTAATTTTATTATTTCGTATTAAATCATAATATTTTTATGTTATTAATATTTATAGGTTTTAGCATCTAAAATTTGTTTTTATTTGGGGTTACTATTCAGGTACCTTAAATCAATATCAAAAGCCTTAATTTAGAATGTTTGGCATTTTCAATATATTTCAGTGGGTTTTGTATATTAATGCCAACTGATGTCATTTTTAATTTTGCTATGAATCCCTTATTAGACAGGTCCATATGACCAAAATCGGTGTTAATTGACTTATTTAGGGTACCTGAATAGTTACTATTTGGGTAGAATTTTGTTTTTATTTGGGTAGATAATATGACGGACAACACTAATATTCATACTAAAGGTTTTTGGAGCAGCATTTATAATCTGGCTACTCGTTATCAGGATTTTTTACTTGATCCTGGAACATTATTTACTGTGGCAAGCGGGGTTTTGCTTATAATAGCGATAGCTGCTTATCCACAAAACATGCTGTCAGAAAATAGTAATGGTGAAGGTAACTGGTTATATTTATTATCCGCATTGGTCGGATCATCGTTTATATGGTGGTCTGCCTACCAGGGGATTAAAGAAAGGGACTTTACTGCTGATATCCCAGTTACTATCGCAACAATTGCTGCTATTGCTATCGGGCAGTATTCAGCTGCTGCAGTCGTAGCCGTACTTTTGCTTCTTGGGGGTATGCTGGAGGAACTTGTCTCTGCGAGAGCAGGAAAGGCACTCGAGTCTCTGGCGAAACTATTGCCTGATAGAGTCACAGTCAGGCGTGACGGGCATGATATTGTAGTGCCTCTTGAGGAAGTTAAAGTAGGGGACACGATCCTTGTCAAGTCAGGAGAACGTATTGCTGTTGATGGAACTGTTCTTTCAGGCACTGCTTCAGTAAATCAGGCTGCTATTACCGGAGAGAGTTTGCCAGTTGATAAACAGGAAAAAGATAACGTTTTTGCAGGCACTCTTAATGAAGTAGGTGCAATGGAAGTACTGGCCACTAAAGTTGGAAGTGAAACAACCATCGGACAAATACATCGCTTGATTGAAGACGCGCAGATTCAGAAGCCAAAGATAGAGAGGCTCTTGAACAATCATGCTAAGTTTTACACGCCTACTGCAATTATCTTAGGCGTTTTTCTCTGGTGGTGGAGTGGGGATATGACACGAGCAATTACTATGCTAATAGTATTTTGTCCATGCGTGATGGTACTCGCAACACCCACAGCACTGGTGGCTTCGGTTGGTAACGCGGCGTTAAGAGGCAATCTTATTAAAAAAGGAGCTACGATAGAATCTATGGCCAGGATAGATACCGTTATTTTTGATAAGACAGGGACACTTACTCACGGTGAACCAAAACTTGCCAGCGTCATAGCATTGAACAACAATAAAGATAAAGACTTATTGTTATTGGCTGCCGTCGCAGAGAAGTTCAGCGAGCATCCGCTTGGAAAAGCTGTTGTCAAAGCTGCGGAAGAGAAGGGGTTATTAATCCCGGACCCAGAATCATTTGAATCCATATCAGGAACAGGCATAAGGGTTAAAACCAACGGGAAAGACATCTTTATAGGCCGTCTGAAACAAGCATCTGAATTTAATTTATTAATTTCTCATGAAGCTGAAGAAAACATTAAAAAACAATCTCAACTGGGCCGTAATGTAGTCATGATAGGAATTAATAACGAAATCGCCGGGTTACTAACATTTGAGGATAAAATCAGGCCGGAGTCGAAAAAGTCTATAGAGACTCTTCATAGACTCGGAATAGAGACAATAATGATCACAGGTGACAGCAAAGTAGTTGCGGAACAGACAGCTAAAACCCTTGGTATAAATGAAATATATGCCGAAGTAATGCCCCAGGAAAAAGTTGAAATTGTGAAACGTTTACAGCTTGAAGGCCATAAAATTATCTTCGTGGGCGACGGTGTTAATGATGGTCCGGCACTTGTCACGGCTGATGTAGGAATAGCTATGGGACTTACAGGAACAGATGTGGCAATAGAGACAGCAGAAGTTGGACTATTATCCGATGACCTTTTAAAAATTCCGTACCTTATAAGCGTATCCAAGAAGGCGATAAGCACTATCTGGCAAAATGTTGTATTCTCGCTTAGCGTCCTCTCAATGGCAGTTATATTGACTATACCGGGCATACTTACACCCGTAACAGGAGCATTACTACACGAACTCTCGTCAATTCCAGTAATTATGAACTCAGCAAGATTAATTACGTACAGTCCCAAAGACTAAGAATAAACAAAAATTCTCTCAGGGCTATTTCTTGGCCTTGCATTAGTAGATGGTTGATATTTATCTTTGAGTACTTTTGCTTGGTTGCATCTGTTTCCTTAGCTTACCTGTGTATTTGCTTGGTTGCATTTGTTTCCGAGCTTACCTGTGTATTTGCTTGGTCGCATTTGCTTTCTGAGCTTACCTATGTACAGGAGTTTATAAGTAGCATCCGTTTACCCGGAAATTTATATAGGAAAGGCCTTTAAATGGCCTTTCCATCTCTTTCACCTGTTCTTATCCTAATTACCTTTTCTACGGGTAAGACAAAGATTTTACCATCTCCAATGTTGCCGGTTCTGGTTGAACTAACAATAACATCGGTAGCTTTATCCTCGTCTTCATCGTTTACTACCAACTCGATCTTTATCTTCGGTAGGGCATCAACCCGATATTCCTGGCCTCTCCATTGCTGGATAATACCTTTTTGTTGGCCGCGGCCTTTTACGTCAACAATTGTGAGGCTATTGAAACCGGCATCTTCAAGCGAGGCTTTTACTTCTTCAAGTTTTGTGGGCCTGATGATCGCTTCTATTTTCTTCATATAGCCTTCCCCTTTTTAGTCTCAGTCGTTAACGCTATCTGGCCATGAATTTGACTCGGTTCAGGGCTTTTATTCATTCCAGTCTCAGGGAGATCTCCAACATAACCAGGGCAACCTACCTCAGGCACATCAAGCCCTCCTATTTCTACATCGCTGCTCACACGCATTGGCGTGATCAGGTTGATCAACTTATAGATGATAAATGCCAGTCCGCCAACTACGATAAAGTTTGTAGCCACGCCGATGAATTCTGCCACAAACTGTAGGGGCTGGCCGTAGAATAAACCGGTAACTGCGGTAGGCACTCCATTCCATCCAGCGCCATAGCTGCCGTCTGCGAATAGGCCCAAAGCTAGACAGCCCCATGCGCCGTTGACCATGTGTACAGAGACAGCACCAACCGGATCATCTATTTTTAACTTTCTCTCAACGAAGAAGACTGATTCGACTACAAGAATGCCCGAAACAAGGCCAATGATCGCAGCGCTTATCTGATTGACGAATGCACAGGGTGCAGTGATGGCAACAAGTCCTGCCAGCATACCGTTACATGCCATACCTGGATCTGGCTTTTTCGTGCGCACGGCCCACATCCATGCCGTAGCTGCAATAGCACCGGTAGCTGAAGCCAGCATAGTGTTTGTGGCTACAACAGCTAGTCTCAGGTCTTCACCTGCCATGGTTGAGCCCGCATTGAAACCAAACCATCCGAAAGCAAGGATGAAGGTACCGATTATAGCCATAGGGATACTGTGACCGGGTATTGCATTGACGGAACCGTCTTTGTTATACTTGCCTATACGAGGTCCGATAATCCATGCGCCTACCAGGCCGATAACTCCTCCGGTCATATGCACTACCGACGAGCCGGCGAAATCCACATGGCCGTTACCCAGGCCGAAATTAACTCCAAGCTGGGACAGCCAACCTCCGCCCCACACCCAGTTGCCGAAGAGTGGGTATATAAAGGCACCAATAGCAAATCCCATGAAACAGAATGCCAGGAATTTCCATCGTTCTGCCAGTGCTCCGGTAGGAATTGTCGCGGTCGTATCCATGAAGACCATCTGGAATAAGAATAAGGCGAATACACCAACATCATAAGTGCCTATCAACGCAAATCCAGTCATTCCAAAAAGCCCGAACGGATGCCCTAAAAGGTTAATAGTAAACTCTTGATTAAGTCCTGTATAGCCTCCCAAAGTAGCTAGGGGGCCAAAACCTCCAAACATGATAGCAAAACCCGTGAGGAAGAACCCTAACATACCCAGTGGATATACAAAGAAGTTCATAGCCATCGTATGTGCGACATTTTTCACGCGGACGAATCCGGTTTCTACCATTGCAAACCCGGCCTGCATGAACATGACCAGGAAACCCGCGAGCAGTGTCCACATTATATTTATGGCTACGCTGTTATGTCCTACAGCACTGGTCACGTCTGCTAAAGAAGGTGCATCTCCGGTGCTCGACGCTACATAGCTGGAATAATCCGTATCAGCTCCTGTAGGGTCTGCCTGCTGGTCCGCCAGCACTATGGCCGGAAAAGCAACGACCAATATAAATAGTACCAAAAAAATCACAAATAACCCGTTTATTTTTTTCCGCATTCCATTGACTCCTTAATTTTCCATTCGGGCTTTAATAATAGGCGGTCAGCGACATGCGAGGTCGTATTATCTTATTATGTGACATGCGAGGTCGTATTATCTTATTATGTGACATGCGAGATCGTATTATCTCATTATGTGACATGCGAGATCGTATTATCTTATTCTCTGTATATCATCCGTCTAATAGCCCTGTATCATATCACCAGCGATTTATTTCCTTATAGTCCTATATTAATATTTCGGGCGAATAGGAATATGACTTCCTATTTTCTAACATATTAATATATCGAAACTATATAAATAAATATTAAATAAGTGTGTTAAAAGTAAATGAATACTCAGGCTGGATGCCTGTGAGAATAAGCAGCAACAATAGCATATAAAAAGCCGTATACTCTAAATTTTGAGAACGGAACCTTGAGAGAACGTTTATATAGATCTGAAAAAAGACGTTTTTACAAGAAAGAGAAGGAAGAAGAAAAACCCGAAATAGATAAAAAGGTTAAAGGATTCCGGAGAATAATTTCAGTTTAAATTCACATGTTTTTATCCTTTCGGCGCGATTTCTTCCGGAAACCACTCCTGGATCTCTTTTGGCATATTAAATTTTACATCCCGAAGTTCGCCTTCTCCCATGTGCCTGTACATGACCCACAGGACAGCCCGAATAACTTCAGCCGGGTTTACATTCTCATCGAACTCAAACTGTGCGTGCACCCTTCTCGCAAACTCTTCTTTTTTGAATTTCTCGGGCTTATCCCTGAGAGTCCAGCCGTCATAATATATTCCTTTAATTATAAGGGGCAACTGTGAAGCAAGATCAACTGCTTCTTCTACCGGAAGCCTATCCCGGATAGCGTGCAATGTACCCCTCAATGCCTGATATGCACTATCCTTGCTCTGCCAATTCAACTGGGTTAGAATATCCCGGAGCCATATATTGGTTAAGTCTATACTGTTTTCAAGATTCTTTACTCCCGTAGTCATTTCAATTTCCCCAAAGATTGAAATATAAGTATTTTAGGTAATTAGGCATCGTTAGGTAATTAGATATCATTTGACAAAATAAATTATGGGTTGTATTTATATAATAATATCTAAGAACAAAACTAGAAGAGGAAGTCCGGGTCATGGCCAGATTTCGGGATCTGGAAACCGAAAAAAGCTCTATTTTTACAGACCATCAGGGCAAAGTTCCCAAAAATGAACAAGTGCAGGAAAGTTCAAATTTGAACAGTTTAGAGATTAACTAAAAGGTTTCCTGAACTGAACTTGCAAAAAAGTAAACTTCAGGCGTTTTTCTTGCAATTAAATTAGGTACTATTATTAAGGTATTTTTCTTGAATCTGCATTTTTACTGCATTTATTATACTGCATTTATTACTGCATTTATATACCGCATTTGTTAGATACTTCTATTCTTAGTTATAGCCTCTTTTGCGCGGTTTAATTGCTCTCCTGAGGTGTAATCTTGTCAAAATCTCCACGCAAAGCTTTAAGTGCATACTTTTCCAGATCTATTTCCTGTCTCGTACGGAATCCAAATCTTCTTAGTATAGATACAGGAGGGCACCAGCCCTGCACAGCGTACTGGAGCAGGAAGGTTGAAGCTATTGTGGGCAAAATAAGCCATATTTTGCTTCTTTTTAAGCCAAGTATTATTCCAATTAAAGAAACTGTAGATGCGCGAATTTCAATAATGCGTCCTATATCCCACTCCTTATCAAGCTCTTCAATCCTTTTGCCTATTTCATAGCCGGTCTTGCTCGCATAAAACCTGACCATTGCAGCTATCTCTGTATCTATTGCCTGATTAATCTCAGGAGGTGTATTCGCCCGTACCCGATCTCCTCTCATGAGTTCACTGTAATTGCTCACTTCCATAAAATTCCCCCTCTTAACAATCTTTTTTCAATGTAGAATCAGATCTGAATTGCCTTTTACTAAAAGAGGGTAGGGGTACGCGAATATAAAGTTAATCAGAAAAACTTAGTTTCAGGACTTGGTTTTGTAAGCGAAAAAGAAGTGAACACACTTTTCCTCCATTTTTGTTTGTTTTCTAAGATATTGCGAGGAAAAATGGATTTTTACGTATTAGGAATGAATTCTCCGGGGAAATACTGGTTTATCTCCTGCCCCATAACTCGATTATCTCCTGTTTCATAACTCGATTAGTCCATTAGGGTAATAAATTACCTCTGCTCCTTTAAAATATATGCCTCCAGGATGTCTGTATCCATTTGACCCGCTCCAGTCAAAATTCAGCCAGTACTGAAGCTTTCCATCTTTAAGTTCTCTGCCTGAGTACCAGATATTTTCAGCATAGTAATATCTGCCCTGTACATACCTGAGAATTTCAGATGTAGTTTCCTTGTTATCTCCTATGTAAAGTTCAGGATAGGCATGTCCGTAGCTCTCGTTTGTTGCAGTAACGACTCTTGTATTGAACCCCATATTTTTAAAAAGGGCAGACATGACTATGGAATAGTCGTCACAATCCCCTTTATAACCTTCATTTATAGTCTGGGAGGCACCGAAGAAAAACTCACCGTTTTTTTCATAACGATACTCCCAATGCTGGTTCACGTAATCAAAAACATCACAGGCGTCTTTAATATTGTATCCTGAGGTCTTTCCAGTTATATTGAAAACTTCGGATGTGATTTTCTCATTTTCTGACCCAATACCTCTCTGAAAATTCATGGACAATAGCCTGTATTCCCTGGGATAGACGACGTTTGTTTTTTCTTCATGATACGTCGGAACCTCTGGTATCTCGGGAGATACAGAATCGGCCAGGTATACAGCGCTCTCATTCTCTTCGGTCTTATTTTGTTCTCCTAATCCTGTCTCATTAGACAAAGGGTTATCCGTTCTATTGGATGTTGAATCCTGTAAATCCTTTATCAACTCTTCGGAGTTTAGACCAGCAACAGGAATTTTATCGGTAGCGTCAGGATATATACATCCGGAAGCAAATGCAAAAAGAAGAAATAAACTTAAACTTAAAAATTTAAAAAAGTTTATCCTGATCACTTTGTCGACTTCCTGGATCAATATGCTTGAAATTAAATGCAGTGCAAAGAAGGTATTAATTTATATATGCAGATTTGTAGCTATAAACCTGCAAAGTATAAATTTGTAAGCTATTTAATTTTGAGCTTATCCCAAAACCAGCTTTATAATCAAAACCGTCAAGAGCCCTGCTATATCCAGCAGAAAGCCATGCTTTTTCCATTTAATTTAAGTGATACTATCAAGGTCTACAAAAGATTCAAAAGCACTGTTAGAGAAAATAAAAGAACATAAAAAATAAGAAGAAAATAAAATTTTATAAGTATTAAAAGTTATAAAATAATAAAATTTAAAACGTTGATAAAGTAAAAAAGTAGAGAAGATTACAATTATAAGAGATTCAAATTTTAAAAAGAGCAGATTTTAAAGAAATAATGAGCTTATAAAAAGAAGATGAATTGTAAAACAATAGTAAATAAAATATAAAAAAAGAAAAATGAAGAGAAGTTAAAGCTACTGCTTCAGCCTCTCAGGCCGTTACATCCTTTCTAAGGATGTAAGCAACCATTTCAGGATTAAGTTTGCTTTCTCTTGAAACCTTTTCCTCAATGGCTTCAGTAGATTTGCCTTCAGTCTTCAGCTCTCTTATTTCCTCGATTATTGATGAAGGAATACGATAATACTCATTTATGTCCTTCCTGTGGCCCCAGACATCGCCTTCGATAAGCTGGATACGCTGCATTTCAAGGAACATTTCTATGGATTTTGAGACTGTACGCCTGTAAGATTTAGGAAGCTGTATAACTTCAATTTTCGGACAGTTCTCAACCAATGAAAAAATATCCTTGTTTGAAGGCCTAAAAGCCAGATGCACTATTCTCTCATTTGGATTCAGTGTAAAGATTTCTTCTCTTGAACTCACAACCCTTATTTTCAAAGTTTAACCTCCAGATTTATCTATTTTTTCACTTGATAGTAAAAAATTCTTCATTAAATATTTTTCTATAATTACCTGAATCATTTAAAAAGAATTTTTATTTATGTTTTTTCAAGTGTTTTTGTAAGAACCCTATCTAATTAATAAAAATCAGTATGTATAACAGTGTTTTTAGAAAAACTTAAAAAAATATTTGAGAGATTTTGAAGTTGCGTTAAGAACAAAATTCATAAAAAATCCAGAATTTTGTTTGAGATAATTCCGTTTTCATCAAGTCAGGGCAATTTTAGGAGTGCAGATATTTAAAAATAAGACGATAAATTTTCAAATATTATAAAAAATTAACAGAATTTCATATTTATTGATGGGATGCTTTGTTCTTGATTTTCAGAATAATTTTTAAAAAAATCAAAATATTTGTATAGTTGTAGACTTCTTTACTCATTTACTAAATACAAAAATCGGTAACATTATTAAATATAAAGGTTAAACATAAAAAATTAAAACTGTTTATATAAAACTTCAAAAGCTATTGATCAAAATTTAAAAACTAACTGGTAAAAACATATTTGTCTTTGTAATATTGTATCCGTTGACCTTTATTTTTCGATATTCTGATCGATATAAAACATTTTTGAGATACTGGAAGTAATAAGTGAAGAGTTCTCGACCCCATTTAAGAGCACTTTTTTTGTAGCTTATTAAAGTAGTGCCGTCAAACCTCCCCTTTTATCAAAAAGTCAGAGAGCCATAAAGATGTCCGTGACGACAAGAGTAAGAGAACCAATATCCACTCCTGACGGAAATGCTCATGTTCTCATGAGATCGAAAACACCTGAACTGTTCAGGAAAATCTTCGAGAAACTTATCGAAAATCAGTTTAGTAAATACAACACACAATTTAAAATTATTAATGAGGAGTTTTGAAAATAGACTCGCAGTCTGAGGTTGGAAAGTTGAACTAACAACATATTTAGAATTAAGGAGATTGTCAATGAAGGCAGGATAGAATTCGAATAGACAATCACGGCTGGCTTCGAAAATTTCGCAGTGTGTTAGATCCCCAATCCGCTTTTTCTGCTGTTTATTTTTCAGCATGTATTGGTTTCGAAAGAGAAAACAAACTTAATTACTTACAGTTGCATGGAAGAAGTGCTATGACACTAGATACAAAAAGAAGCAGTAATTTAGCAATTAAAGAAAAACAAAAAAATACTCTCAATGTAGTAAAAAAGAAGAACACACTAAAATATGGAAGTATTCGGTAGAAGAAAAAGCACTCCACCGAAGAGAAATTTAATTTTCTTCAAAGTTGGAATAAGGTATTCAGACCAGTGTATGAACCACCACTACAGAGACCCCATATAGCAACAGCAGAAGTATAATCTGAACGAAAATAACATCCAGATAATAGGCCCTGGACCTGATTCCTCTCCTTTGAGAATTGTCTGCAGAACTGTCAAATCCCATATTTTTACGAGTGGGTTCGATCTGAGACTTTATTCCTTCACTTATCTTTTTATTCTGTTCCATATGAGCGTTTATCACTTCTTCCAAGTCAATCACCTCCTCAAACCTGTGTTTTTGAACAAGGGTTTTAAGGTGTTTCCTTACTTTTTAAAGCAGAATGCTTTTAAATTTCCCAGAATGATAGAATTTTTTACTTTAGGAGATTTATAGAGTTTTGTTCCAACCAAGAACTCTGGTTTTCCTATTTTATCTACAATTTCATATCTTGCTCCTAAAATTCTTTTATTCCTCTACATACTATAAACTGGGATGTTTCACCAATCAAACGGGGATTATGGTCGGCACTATGCATGTGTAAATGACATAAAAGATCACCACAAACATGATATGCATAAAGACCATGTCCACATACCAGGACTTTACTTTGAATTTCGCTAGATTCGCCCCCTGAAGACTACTTACAATCATTGAATTCTTCCATGTGCAAGACCACGATGCTCTAAAAAACTTTACATAGTTGCAGGCACGGTAAACACACAAAGAGCATCATCTGGTCCTTACCAAACTTAAGCAGAATTGATAAGCAGTGCGACGACAAGACCGAAGATAACAATGGTTTCCGGAATGACAGTAAGGATCAGGCCCTTACCGAATAATCCTTCGTTTTCTGCCATTGCACCGATTGCTGCTGTACCAATATCTTTTTCAGCTACTGCAGACGCAAGCCCGGTTAATGCGATTGCAATTGATGCACCGACTGCTTTTGCTCCTGCTGCGTCCAGGAATAGATTTGCTGTTGCACCATCTACCAAGTTTTTATTCCTCCGTATATTTTCTTATATGTCCAAATGGATTGAATTTTCTGCACCCGCTTTCATAGAATTTTCCAATTCTACATATTGAAACCTGAGTGCATGCGGTCCGGGAGCCATAATACTCAGAACGGTGTTAAGAGTGTGTCCGAGTATAAATACGAGAATTGCAGCTATTGCCGCGAAACCAATCTTAGAATGATCAGACCAGACCATTCCGAAGGCGATGTCATTGACTGTATAGTGGGGGTAATAGTCTCAGATGTTCCTGCTGTTCGAAAGGCTGTTAATCCGTTTTCGCACTATTGCTAGCCGACCAGCCAAGAACATAGACATGCACCTATTATCGAAAGGCGTAAATTTGTCGTAAACGAAATTTCTCCCCGACAGCAAGTGTTTGATTGTAATGCAAGGCATATATCTTTGCATATTATCTTAATAAGATAATAGATATAGATTGTATCCTAACTGATATAAATCTTTCCAACAGTTTGAAAAGGTTTAAAAGCCCTATATCGTGACCCCATAAATTATATACTTTCCATATGCCTGCCAGAACTATCTCTGACTAAACGGAATTTTATTCTGAAGAAAAACCAAGCTTGTTCTTTTCAAAAAGGCAGTGTTAGCTTTAAGAGATACAAAAAATCACACAACTTTTATAAAATGTCATGCTCAATATACCTTCAATATCACCTTGAAGAGGCTCATGCATGGAAGATCCTGTTATCTCAAAAATAAAGAGTCAATTCGATAAGAAAGGAAATCCGGCAAAGATTCCGCTGATGAGCGGGAAAAAATTTTTTGAAGCCCGATCCGAAACGGATGGAGTCTATGTTGACAACCTGAAAAAAGAACCATTTCTCCCCTGGGAAATCTTTACCGAAGCTGTCAATTGTATAAAGGAAAATGGCGGGAAGGTAAAGAAAGGAAACGCAACAAACTCGAGGTTGGGCGATCCAAATCTTGGCCTTGATACCCTGGAAGGTTATATTGCCAGTAAAGTTTACGGCTGCAAGATAGGCGATCCTGTATTTAAGAGAGTTGCCCCTGTAACTTCCATCCTTGCCTGGGCTGAAATTTGTGAAAACACCCGGGGACAGATTTGGCTCCTTTCCGAGGAAAAAGAATTGCATACTTCTGAAAGTAAAAAAGAAACTTCTCCGGCTTTTACCGTTGAAGAGAATAAAGAAATCTTACCAATGAACTCTGTTTATAACCAGCCTGACAGCAAGCTGACAGAAATGAGAAAACTGGAAGCTGAGCTTGAGGGAAAAATCCAGACGATAAAAGAACTTGACCAACAGGCTGCAGGCAGGGAAGAAGAAATCGGCAGGCTGAGAACAGAACTTGGAGCACGTGAAAAAACTCTCCTTGAGAAAGATTCTGAACTGCGAGCTCTTCAGAAAAAATTTACGGAAAAAAATGAAGAAGCCCAACGCCTTGAGTCCAGAATCATAGAAAATGAAGACAAGGTTGAGGATCTTACCGAGAAACTCAGGGAGAAAGTGGAAAACATAAAGATCCTTACCGAGGAACTTTCAGCAAAAGAAAGAGAGATAAAAAAGCTTGAGGAAAGTATTTCCATAAAAGATAAAGATCTTAAGACCCTGGCTGAAGAGGTTATTACAAGAGCTGGGGAAATGAAAAAAATTGAAGAGAAGCTTACCTTGAAAGAAAGAAAAATAAACACTATGGAAACTATGCTTACCACAGCCGAAGAAAACGTAAAAACACTTGAGAAGCAGCTCTCAGCCTTTGAAGAAGAAGAAAAACTGGCAGTTCAGCTTCGAGAAAAAGAAGTATTTATAAAACAGTTAAAAGGAACCCTCGCAAGTAAAGAGGAAGCTTTTTCGAGGGTTAGTGAGGAAAACCGGAAATATAAAATGCAGCAAAAACTGGCATCTGAGGGGTTAAGGCAGATAGAAGAACAGAAAGCCTCAAAAAAATGGTGGAAGCGCCTGTAAACTCAACTGAAAAAAAGCCATAATTCTTATCTTTATACTTTGTTCATTCGCGGCCGCTCCGGGCCTGATGTCAGAAAAGAGCTGTGAAGTAAGTGAAGAATCATATCAGGGCTAATTTTTCTTATATGTGTAATTTCACATATTATTTCTTCTTCGGTTCTTCCCTGGACTTTCAGTTCGTTTATTTTTTCAAGCACGTAAGCGGGTATTACAAAGTAATTGTTAAGATCATGCCAGTGCCCGCTTACATCCCCCTTTACCAGATGAATACCTGAAGAAGAGAGGTACATCTTGATAAATTTAGAGAGTCCTTCGTAGGAAGATGCGGGAAGTTGAAGTAACTCAATCTCAGGGCATGTCTTGACCAGACTAAAAAGATCTCGGTCCGAAGGTCTAAAAGCAAGATGTACTGCCTTCTCCTCTGCCTCCAGGCTGGAAATCTCATCCCTGCTTGTTACGACTCTGATACGTACACTACCTAGCCCCATTTATGCTCCCTTTTCTATCTAAGTATGTATCATTTATTTAATTTTGTATTTCAGTCTTTCTAATCAAATTTCAGTACAATAAAACTATGAATACCCAAAATTCTCTAAAAAAAATTAATATGCCGAGGGATGCCGAAACTGCACCAAATTTAACCCTTTGCGACTAAATATAAACATATTTACTAAGAAATCGCATACCAGACGGACAGAAAAGCTTTTAAAACTGATTCTCAGGTTTTATGCTCAACCCTGCCGCAAGAGCTTGCCCGAATGAAATACATCCGTCTCCACAGGGAATCTGGCGGTGGGCTAGAAATTCAAAACCCGCCTCTGTAACAGTTCTTGCAATGCACGAAGTGATGTGATTGTTATAGGCAACTCCTCCACTAAGACCTATCTTTTCAAGCTCCCTTTTTGCGGCAAGAGAGATGGCAAGTTCTGAAATTCCCGTTGCAAAGCTTTCCTCAACCGCAAAGGCAAGATCAGCGGGGGAATACTTTCCAGAAAGCTCATATGCCCCCAGAAGAAGCTCGGTGGTGTCAAGTAGAGGAACTCCGGAGTCGGCATCATTCCTGAAAACGATAGGAAGATCTACATTATGGGTGCTCTTTGTTGCGGCAGATTCGAGTTTCATTGATGGCTCCCCATCATAGGTTCTCATCTCGCAGATTCCAAGCAGGGCAGCCGCAGCATCCAGTACTCGTCCTGTGCTGCTGCTTCGGATAACATTTACCCCGGTTTCAAGCTGTTTCATCACAGTTGAAAACTCCATAGCTCCTTTCGGAAAAACAAGGGGAAGTTTTTCCAATTCTGCTCTCCCAAGTTTCTCAAAAAGAATCCCCAAAACCATTCTTGAAGGTATCTTCGAGGCAAGGTCTCCACCTGGCATCGGCTGAGGGAGTAAATGCCCTATACGTTCATATCCGAAGTAAGAGGATTCAAAGAGTTCCCCTCCCCAGACTGTACCGTCAGTGCCATATCCTACGCCATCAAGGGCAATTCCGAGAATTCGGGAATCCAGGGGGAGAGAGTTATCAGCCATAAGCGCTAACATGTGAGCTTGATGATGTTGAACCTGAAGAGTATCTTCCCCTCCCATCTTTAGCGCAAAACGTGTTGTGTTAAATGCAGGGTGCAAATCACAACCCCAGTAAAGGGGCTCGATTCCGGTAAGTTGGATTAGATGCCTGACAACCTCTGAGTGATACCTGAAGGTTTCTACATGACTGGTATTTCCTATATACTGAGAAACATAGGCAAGCTTTCCTTTTGCCACAGTAACCGTAGAATTCATTTCAGCCCCCACGCCTATAGAAGCTTTAACTTCAAAAGGCAGCTCTACGGGCTCAGGTACAAAACCGCGGGAACGACGAATAAAGGCCGCTTTTCCATTCACAATTCTAATAACCGTATCATCATTTCGGTTTGCAATAACCCTGTTGTGCAACAGGTAATAATCGACAATCCCTTTAAGTTTCTCAAGAGCCTCTTTATTCTCAACAACCATTGGCCTTCCCGGAAGGTTTGCCGAGGTCATAACATATACTGCATCAGGTACGCGATCAAAAAGCAGATTCTGCGTGCCTGTATAGGGAAGCATAACCCCTATATTGTGCAGGCCAGAAGTAACCGATTCTGCCAGGCTGGATTCTTTTGACCTGGGAAGCACAGTAATAGGCCGGCGGTAAGAAGTTAAATATTCCCTGCCTGCACCTTCAAGTTCTGCAAAGGTTTCCGCAACTGCAGCATTTTTTGCCATGACCGCAAAAGGTTGTTCCGGACGCTTTAACCGTCTACGAAGCTCCTTTACAGGCTCCTCCTGTCGTGCATTGCAGGCTATATGAAAACCTCCAAATCCTTTTATAGCAAGAATTGAGCCCTGTTGAAGGAGATCCGAAGCATGTGCAATTGCTTCATAACCCTTTACCAGGACATTTCCTTTGGGGTCAGAAAGCCAGATTTCTGGCCCGCACTTTGGGCAGCAGACGGGCTGGGCATGATATCTTCGGTTGAGAGGATCTGTATATTCGGTTTCACATTCCGGGCAAAGAGGAAAATCTGCCATAGTGGTATTTTCCCGGTCATAAGGAAGGGTTCTGACTGTTGTATATCTGGGTCCGCAGTTTGTGCAGACTGTAAAAGGATAATGGAAATATCTGGAAGAAGGATCAAAAATCTCAGACCTGCACTGTTCGCAAATGGCCGTGTCAGGGGGAATTATGGAATTTTCAAAAACTCCGGATTCGCTGGGCACGATAATAAATTTCGAATACCCGAAAAAGGGGACATTTTTTGTTTTGATTTCCTTCACTTTTGCCAGAGGTGGCTTTTTTTCAGGGAGTTCTTTAATGAAATTGTCAAGGCTTTCCTTATTTCCCTCTATAAGGATTTCCACATAGTTTCCAAGATTTTTCACATATCCGAAAAGTCCGTGGACTTTTGCAAGCTGATATATAAAAGGGCGAAAACCTACCCCCTGAACAGTACCGGTAATATGAAGAAGCCTTGCTTCGTTTTGCATATAAAATAGAGATTACTGTTTGTCGTTAAAATAGCTTTCTAAATAATAAAAGTATCTGACAGCATCGTAAATATATTCAAACTTCAAATACACAGATTGTAAGCACAGAAAAGTACAGATTTCAATCCAGTAAGACCAGGGTAAGCGATAACATTTTTTTAAGATAAACATAAAAATTATACACTGAAATGAAATAAATCCAGATAGAAGCAAAAATCTGTGGCTGAATCAGGATCAGAATTATCCTGAATTCAGGTCACATATATGGAGAAATTGTTCGTATCATAATGATGAACCCCAAAATCATCATCAAAAGGGAAATCCTCCAGGCCACCTGCAAAAGGCGGGCCTGGTTTTTGGGTTCACCTAACTTAAATACTGCTCTTTCAACCAAATTTGGTTGATCGTCACACGCAGCCATTTCAAATCAAGCTTGATTATTTCATTCTCTCCTTGACTCTCTTCAGCCTGGAAGTACCTTCTCTTTCCATCTCTTCGAGGGTAAAACGAATGTACTTCATGGTTGCAATGAGGTCCGGAATAACTTTGAATTCAAGAGCATTTACACGTCTCTTGGTCTTCTCGATTTCATCAAGAAGTCTTTTCATCGTTGTTTCCAGCTCTGCTGCCGTGATAATCTTTTCTACCAGGATCTCATAGGCATCTGCGGACTCATCAATATACGAATTTGTCCCAACAATACCGTAACCTCTCTCAACAAGAGATTTGCGGACACCTGTAGAACTGATTTGTGGCACCACAACACCCATGATGTTGTGTCCTGAAAGCTGAATTTCTGGAGATTCCTTTGCTGTAAAGGCGGTTGACTTGACTGTAACCATTCCGTTTACAGCAGAGGCAAGATTGATTTTTTCTGCAGCGTTTAGATAGGCAGCGTCCAGTTCGGTTCTGACGTTCCTTGCCTCGTTAAGAATCTTAAAGAACTCAAGAATAAGACCATCTCTCTTCATCTTAAGGAGCTTGTGCCCACTTTCAGAGAGCTTGATTTTTTTCTTGAGCTCAATCAGCTCCGACCGAGTTGGTTTTACGTCTTGAGCCATGGTAATCACTGACCCTTTCTGTGTGCAGGATGGTATTTCTGGATGTATTTGTTGTCAATCCTACCCAGCTGGTTTTCAGGCAGGTGTGCAAGGATCTTCCATCCAATGTCCAGAGTGTCTGCAATTGTCCTGTTTTCGTTTCTGCCCTGTGTAACGAACTGCTGTTCAAAAAGGTCAGCAAACTCAAGGAACTTGACGTCTCTCTCAGACAGAGCTTCTTTACCGACGATAGCCACGAGACCTCTCAGGTCACGCCCTTCTGCATAACCTGCATACATCTGGTCAGAAACTGCCTTGTGGTCTTCCCTTGTCTTGCCTGCTCCGATACCGGAGTTCATCAGCCTTGACAGGGACGGCAGCACATTAATTGGCGGGTAGATACCTTTCCTGTGCAGTTCTCTTGAAACCACAATCTGTCCTTCGGTAATATACCCGGACAGGTCAGGAATCGGGTGGGTAATATCGTCACCAGGCATAGAAAGAATCGGAATCTGAGTAACTGATCCCTTTGCGCCCTTTACAATACCTGCGCGCTCATAGAGAGTTGCAAGGTCAGTGTACATGTAACCAGGATACCCACGACGACCAGGAATTTCGTTACGAGCAGCACCCATCTGACGAAGAGCTTCTGCATAGTTGGTAATGTCAGTCAGAATGACAAGTACGTGCATGCCGTGTTCGTATGCCAGATATTCAGCTGCAGTCAAAGCCATACGTGGAGTGACTATACGTTCGACAGCAGGGTCATCTGCAAGGTTGAGGAACACAACAGCCCTTTCAAGAGCCCCGGTCTTTTCGAAGTCATTCATGAAGGACTGAGCTTCTTCATTGGTAATACCCATTGCTGCGAAAACTACTGCGAAAGCAGATTCAGACCCTGGCACTGATGCCTGCCTTGCAATCTGCAGAGCAATTTCATTGTGTGGGAGACCTGAAGCTGAGAAAATAGGCAGTTTCTGTCCACGGACAAGGGTGTTTGTTCCGTCTATTGTGGAGATACCTGTCTGGATGAAATCTTTTGGAGGCAGCCTGGCATATGGGTTCATTGCAGCTCCGTTGATGTCCAGAAGCTGGTCAGGCACAATCCTGGGTCCACCGTCAAGTGGTTCTCCTGAACCTGAAAGGATCCTTCCGAGAAGGTCGATGGATGCAGGGAGCTTCAGGGTTTCCCCTGTGAAGACTACACCGCATTCCTTGTCCAGACCAGTAGTACCTTCAAAAATCTGAATAACCACTATGTCTGAAGACGAGTCCAGCACCTCGCCTCTGCGGCTGGTCCCGTCAGGCAGATTGACAGTAACTATTTCTTTATAGCCTACAGGCTCTGTTTTTTCAACAAAGATAAGTGGCCCCGCAATCTGAGTGATTGTCTTATATTCTTTTACCATGCTTACCTACCTCTCAGGGATGCAAACTCTTTATCCATCTGTGCCAGGACAGCATTCATAGACTCAGTAAACTTCTCCTCATACTTGACCTTAGCAAGCACATTTTTGGATTCAAGCTTGAGAATTTCAGGTACGGGAACACCTGATTTCAAGGCATCCATCGCAGCATCTCCCCATTTCATGATTGCCTTCAGGATCTCGTACTGTTCAGAGAATGGGCTGTAGGCATCTATCGGGTGGAATGCATTCTGCTGCAGGAAAATTTCCCTGAGCATACGGGTGATTTCAAGCAGAAGCTGCTGGTCGTCTGGCAGAGCGTCGGAACCTACAAGCTGCACGATTTCCTGCAGTTCGGATTCTGTCTGGAGCATTTCCATTGCTCTTTCCCTCAAAGTCACAAAATCAGGAGCCACGTTCTCTTCAAACCAGCCGGTAAGACTGTCCTTGTACAGACTGTAACTGTTCAGCCAGTTGATGGCTGGGAAGTGACGCCTCTGAGAGAGTTTGGCATCGAGAGCCCAGAACACTTTTACGATACGCAGGGTATTCTGTGTAACAGGCTCTGAGAAGTCACCGCCAGGTGGGGATACTGCTCCAATAACAGTAATGGAACCTGTCTCACCGCAAAGACTCTCCGCAACCCCGGCACGCTCATAGAATTCAGCCAGCCTTGCAGACAGGTATGCTGGGTAACCTTCTTCACCAGGCATTTCTTCCAGACGGGAGGAGATTTCTCTCATAGCTTCTGCCCACCTTGAGGTGGAGTCCGCCATCAGGGACACGTCTAATCCCATGTCACGGAAGTATTCTGCAATAGTGATTCCGGTGTACACAGATGCTTCTCTTGCGGCCACAGGCATGTTTGAAGTGTTAGCGATAAGAACAGTACGCTCCATGAGCGGCCTTCCGGTCTGAGGGTCTTCGAGTTCAGGGAATTCACTCAGAACGTCTGCCATTTCGTTTCCGCGCTCACCACAACCGATGTAGACCACAATTTCGGTGTCACTCCATTTTGCAAGCGACTGCTGAGTAACGGTCTTTCCCGATCCGAAAGGTCCGGGGATTGCAGCCGTTCCGCCTTTTGCCACAGGGAAAAGCCCATCAAGGATTCTCATTCCTGTAACCAGAGGCCTGGTTGGAGTAAGTTTTGTCCTAACAGGTCTGGGTCTCCTGACAGGCCACCTTTGCATCATCTGCAATTCGGTCCCATTAGTCAGAGTACAGATTGTGTCTATTACCGTAAAGTTTCCGCTCTTGATGTCGGCAATTGTACCTGAGATATCAGGAGGCACCATGATTTTATGTTCAATATTCACGGTTTCCTGTACAATACCGATTACTTCTCCGCCTTTTACGGAATCGCCCTTCTTGACAATGGGTTTGAAATCCCAGAGTTTTTTGTGGTCAAGCCCATCTGCAGTGACACCTCTCTGGATGAAGCTGCCCATTTTTTCAAGCAGGACGTGCAGAGGCCTTTGAACCCCATCATAAATACTGGAAAGAAGACCCGGACCAAGTTCCACGGACAGAGATGACCCTGTAGATACACAGGGTTCCCCTGGCCTGACACCTGCGGTCTCTTCGTATACCTGGATGACGGTCTTGGGACCTAATATCTGGATGACTTCACCCATTAGACCTTCATTACCGACTTTGACCAGGTCATACATTTTTGCCTGCAAGCCGGTGACGGTGACGACAGGCCCAGACACACGATAAATTTCACCTTTTACTTCCACAGATCAACACCTACCGCTTGTTTTATCTTATCTCTTAAATTTGAGCCTGATCCGCTACCTCCCAGGGCTACTACTGTAGGCTGGACAGACTCATTCAAGTTATTCCTTAGCATTTCCGGCAGATTACCAATGTCATCATTATGCATTACAAGAATCCCGACACTTTTGTCTTCAAGCACCGATTTTACAACGGACTCAGTGGCTGCGATATCTGCGGTTTCATAAACCTTCCTGATACCAGCCAGTCTGAATCCTGTAACAAATTCGCTCTTTCCGATCACCGCTAATTCCATTATATAACCACCAACTGGTCTTTGATTAACTCATCACTGAGGCCAGTCTCCTTACCCCTGAAGATGATCCGGAGATTAGTAGCCTCATTATGTTTATGAATGATATAATCCAGAATAGGTGCAACTGAGATCGGGGATACATGCGAGAGAACGGTTGAAGATTCAAGATAATATCTTGTGAGCCTGCTTTCAAGAGTAGTCAAAGAAGTCATATCTGAACTCGTAACGCCTGAAATTACGTCCCAGTACTGAGTCCTTTGAAGCTCATTGACAAACTCGTCATATGGGAGAGTCGCCAGTTTCTCGGTTTTTAACTCAAGACCGCCTTCAATCATGAGAGGCATGATTTCATCAAGCTGCATAACTCCTGCTTTTTTCAGTCTGAAAAGATTTATTAAATTCTTGACGTCTACTTCTAATCTAACAACTTTAAGAAAGAGCTTGCGGTCCTTAGATCTTGGTTTTCCTATTGCTCCAAACAAGCCTGTATAATACATTTTGTCAAGTTCATTCTCTATGTATGCCAGGTTAGTTCCGTCAAACTTTTGCAGCAGGGGGTAGTACTCAGAATATTTCAGGGCTTCAATTATTTCTTTATATGTAGCCTTGGCTGCAAGTTCTGACATAGAAGTATAGGTAAACTCCCCGGCAGCAATCAGTGATTCCATGATATCTTCAGCAGATGCATTGTAGATTTTACCACGGAGAAGTGTTTTTATGTTCCAGATGTCGTATCTTTTGAGATATGCGACAACCAGGTAATTCAATTCTCCTCCGGTGATTCTTACCAACTTATCATATGTGAGCGCAAGATTTCTGTTCAATGCGTGTTCTGCCAGATCGCCACCACTATATTTCATTGCCAGTTCGTTAACGTCGTTTTTGTATTCAGACTCTTGGATAAAGCGGGTAATCCCATCAATCCCCATGTTAAGGAGCCGGGGATATGATTCTTTAGGGAGCAGCTTGCTCTTCATAGCGCGGACGCGGGTTACGGCATAGGGATAGTTAGAAGTGCCATTTTTCTTCTTATCGGATTTTCGTGAGGGTTTTTGCCCCCAGAGTCTCTCCAAAAGCCGCATCGAACATCACCCGTATAATATATCAGATATCTGCTTCAATGAACGCTCATACACGTTTTTCAGGATTGAATCATATGTGAAATCTAACCTGACAGTCCCGTCCTCGTTTTCCAGAACAACTCCACCAATAGAATCAAGATTACCAGCGTAAGATAGAGAAGTTAACTTCTTGACAATATCTTCAGAATCTTTAGAAGAGTAAACTCTAGCACCGCTAGCTTCGTACTTGTTGATAATATTTTTCAACAGCTCTTCTTTTTTGGATGCCGGCATTGACTTAATTTTATCAACTGTCTGGACATAAACTTTATCTAGAAGATCCTTACGCTTGTTAAGCGTAATTCTTTTCACTTCCAGGTTTGCACTTGATATGACCTGCTGGTGCAGATTTTGGAGGTCCTCTTCCGACTTGGCAAGGCTGTCTCCGAGCGTCTTTTTCTGTATTTCCTTAGCTTCATTTATGATCTCGGAGGCCTTTGCATCGCCTTCGGCTTTTATACGGGAAACCTCAGCTCTTGCACCCTCTTGGATGTCTTTTACAACAATCTCTAGTCCCATGCTTACACCTCCAAATAAATTTAGAGCAAAAAAGTGCTCTAAAGCCTAGAGCAAGAACTCTAAGCTGCTTAGAGTGCAACGATACTTAAAGAAAACTTAGAGCATTATAACAGCTCCAGGCCTGCCTGGAAATGAAAAAAGCCCAGGTAAGCTTAAAGCAATGCTCTAAGAAATTTAAGAGTGAGGGCTCTTAAATTTAAGCAGAATTACTGGTTGATAAGCAGTGCGACGACGAGACCGAAGATAACAATGGTTTCTGGAATGACAGTAAGGATCAGGCCCTTACCAAATAATCCTTCGTTTTCTGCCATTGCGCCGATTGCTGCTGTACCGATATCTTTTTCAGCTATTGCAGATGCAAGCCCGGTTAATGCGATTGCAATTGATGCACCGACTGCTTTTGCTCCTGCTGCGTCCAGAAATAAGTTTGCTGTTGCTCCATCTACCATGTTTTTATTCCTCCGTGTATTTTCTTATATATCCGAATGGGTTGAATTTTCTGCCCCCGCCTTCATAGAATTTTCCAAAGAATTCTACGTACTGCAACCTGAGTGCATGTAGTCCGGGAGCGATGATACTCAGAACGGTGTTAAGAGCGTGTCCGAGTATAAATACGATAATTGCAGCTATTGCCGCGAAACCAATCTTAGAATGATCAGCCCAGATCATGCTGAAGGAGATGTCATTGACTGTACTTGCGATATAAATCGAAGATAGGCCGACTGCGATAATACGGGCATACGAAAGAGCATTACCCATAAGAGATGGCAGTTCGACTATACCAGCGATACCCTCACCCATGGCGAGCATCACAATTCCAAGAACAAGAACAACAGCACCGACATACATCAATGCTGAACCACCAACATAACCAACAGCTGCAATAAGTACACCAAGCTCAATAATCATCCAACTGCCTTTTTCAAGAAGAGCGTGTTTCATCCCGTGTTCCTTTGCAATGTTTGAAAATCCGAACAGGTACCCGAGATTTAGATGAATCAGTCCGACGACGACGCTTAGTACAATCATACTCATTACCATGTGAGCCCTGTGAATTGGGAAAGTAAATTCCTCTCCTCCAATTGAATTGAACAGGGTTACTGTATGCCAGAACGGGAGTAAACCTTGTTCTTCATGCGTACTCGCCAGAGGGAATCCCAGAAACTCACCATAAATAAGTCCGAAGAAAATCGTCCAAATCTGACAATAGATAAGAATATTCATCATATCAGATACTGCATCTGACTTTATTGCCTTTTTAATAGCCAGTGCAATTGATCCTAATATCAGTGCATATCCGATGTCTCCGAGAATCATCCCATAGATCAGCGGGAAGGTAATGAAAATCGCTGAAGATGGATCAATTTCAAAATATTTAGGTCTTGAATACAGATCCATAATCTGCTGCATCGGTGCCACTGATTTTGAGTTATTATACTCGACGGGGGCATCTTCTTCTTCCTCCTCGCGAACTTCAAGGCTGGTAATGTATGCCTTGCCGTTAGTGGCATTGTTAACTACACTGACAAGCCTGTCATAACTTTCGGTGGGGGTCCATCCATCAATTATGAACGCATTTTCAGATGTAGCTATTCTAAGAGGCAGCTCTGCTTTCTGACTCTCGATACTCAGGACTTCGTCGCTTGCAAGGATAAAATCGGCGTACTTGGCTTTCAAGGACTCGATCTCGCCTTTTAAGGACTCGATCCTTCTGGTGACGTCGGCTTCTCTCTGTTCAATGGATCTTAAAAGTTCGCTTGGGACACCACCTCTTTCAGGAACTCTAAGCTCTTTGAATCCAAGACCCTGAAGTAATTCGTAAACTTTGTCGGCATCATTATTAGCTACAAACAGTACAACTGCTTTTGATTGAGGATCAAAGTACAGTTCGTAAGCTTGGGTGATACTCGAAATCTGACTTGCTTCCAGGTTACTTTTTAAAGTGCCTGCGAAAACCTTGATGCTTTCGTAGCCACGGAAATAATCAAAGTCAAGATCGATGGACAGATAAGGCAGGATTTCCCTTTTCTGGGAGTCCATGTCTTTTAATTCATTTTCAAGCTGGGAAATTGATTCCGTTTTAGCTGAAATTGTCCTGTCCAGTTCATTTAACTTCGAGTCAAGTTCACGCAGAACAGCGTCAGATTTCTGAACTACCGGTTTTTTGCTTTCAATCCCCAAATAATTGGCGATAGATCGGATCTTCACAAGCTTTTTAGAGACTTCTTCTGCGTTTTTGAATGGCTTGCTGATCTTAAAACCAGACTCGTCTTCGACAAAGTCTTCGACGTGAAAAAGATTTGTATCATGTAGTGCATCGATGGTTTCTTTTAGAATGCTTTTGTGCCCGACAATAACGGCCCTTGTCATCTGTTTAGGTCTACTCATTAAGGACCGCCCTCTCAAACTCCTGTACAAGGTAATTGACGGATTTGTCGATGTTAGCTTGAGCTTTTTGGGACATGGCTAATGCGTTTTTTTCACCATCGTTTATGATCTTATCTCTTTCCTCCAGGATCTTTTTTTCACCCTCTTTAAAAGAGTCTTGTGCAGCTTTATGTGCATCGATTTCGGCCTGCTTCAGGATTTCCCTGGCTTCAGCCCGAGCTTCGGAGATACGCTTGTTTTTCGCTTCAATGGCTTCGTCAACCATTGCTTTAGCGCTTTCCTCTGCTTTTTTTATTTCAGATAAGATTTCATTTTTAGCCATGTGAATCTCCGTCTCTCAAAATTTAATATATAAATTAATAATTAAAAATCCCTACTCCAATGGAGGTAGTTAACAAATCCTTCGCGAAAGAACTATATAACAGCTTCGGTTTTATCCAATAAGAGTGAAAGATCTATAATGAAAAATCATTATATATTTAAAGTGTAAGAAATTTTTAAGAAAATTAAATATATAAATAGCAAAATATCTGGTTAAAATGAAAAAGATTAAATATAACAGTAAAAAATAATTGAACACTGACAGTGAAATATAATTAAGTACCGAAAAAATATCAAATAAAGTACTGAATATAAAATGTGAAGCGTAACCTGAATAAGTTAAGTAAAATCGAGAGAATATATTCAAAACTCTATTAAAGTTAGTTATAAAATTATAAATAAATCAATTTGTACAAGGAATTTTAGCCTCTTTTTTTCTAAATGAAAGCTTTTAAAGGTTTTTTTCAAGCACGAAATATAAGTTACTATATTTGACCAAAACTTTTAAAATTTTTCTTTAGATATGTCAAGTTTCGAGAAAATCAAACCATTCAAAAGCTAATTTTCTAAAATAAACTCCTGTCCGGGTTCCAAAGACATATGGATCCGGTATGCAGGCATCAGTATTCAAAATTTTAATAAGAATATTTAACCATTCTCCAAGAAAAAAGGAGCATTTCAAGAAAAAATCCCTGAACACATTTATTTTTCTCTCCGACAATTAAAAATACAAAATAAAAATAACATAAAAAATGTTATTTAACCCTGTAAGGGATCTTTGCGCCCTGAGGTATTGTATGAATATATTCCTTCCTGAAGTCTGGGTTGCGCATCATGCAATATGCGGCATTATCTTTTTTGTAAGCTTTGTGCTTACCCATACGCTTCCAGATAGCTTCCAGAGGTTCTTCACATATATTTCCGAAGGATAGAGGAGTGTAGGCACACGGCATTACTTCCCCATCCGAAGCAACATGCATCCATCGTCTTCCCGCAAAACACCCAAAAAGACTCGGGCCCAGAAAATAAGGGAACGCGGTGACTCTGGGACCTTCAGGTTTAGAGTTCATTTTTTTCTGGAATTTCTCAAGCTTTGAGACATCTTTTTCCCCGATTACCTCATCCTCGTGCTCAAGCCAGCGTCCGACGGCAATAATTTCATAAATGGAAAGTTCATGCATTCCAAGGTTAAATGCAAGGTTGTAAAATTCTTCCAGGTCATCGATATTGTGAGGGGAAACAACCACAAACATATCAGTAAGAATTCCGGCAGCTATTGAATTTTTGATTCCGGTGATTGAATCTCTGTATGCACCTTCTCGGCCCCGAATACGGTCGTGTTCGGCTTCAAATGGGCTGTCCAGACTAATTCTTGAGGCGTATAACCCTGCGGCTTTAAGCTCCTTTGCCCTTTCTTCGGAAAGCTTGAAACCTGAGGTGAGACAGGTAGCAATTGCCCTGGATTTATCTACTCTGGCTACCATGTCTACAAGATCGTCTCGAAGCATGGTCTCCCCGCCGTCGAAAGAAATAAGATAAGACCCAAGTTCCAGGCTCTGGTCTATAGCTCCGGAAATTTCATCCAGAGTAAGTTCCTTTTCTGGCTTGATACCAGCTGCTCCACAGTGGATACATCGGTTAGGACAACGAGCCGTAATTCCTATTGAAAACTGATCAGGGACCCTTTTTTTTCGGATAGCTGCGATCTCAGCACTTATCACCCGACTGAAAACAGGCCCCGGAATCGGTGGGATCCATGTAGAGAAAATAATCTCGTTTTCATCCACTGAAATGGGTTTTTCTTCCGCAAAAATGTTGTTTATGCGTTTGAGGAAAGGTTTTGCAAGCTGGGAAAGAGGACCTTCTGCATCAAGCACAATTTTTTCGTGTTCTGTACTGGCATTTACCTTAATCACCGGACTATCATATACTCGCATGGATACACCTGGTAAAGTTGTTGGCAAAAGTTGGAAGACTTCTTAAAAGTTAGAAAGCTTATTGAATTAGATAAATTAAATTATATTATTTTTCCATTTTACATACCGAAAATTTGACAGTATCGCAGTTCATTTTTCAGGAAAAGCTGAGCAATTAAATAATCTCAAGCATATCAACAGTTATATAATCGGTAATCTGAAAGAGTTTGTCCCTTGCCGGACATTCGTTAAATGTCAACAGGGTCTCTTTTGCGGCATTAACACGCATCTTTACAGCATTTATAGATTTTTCTATTGCTTCTTCCTTTGACATATTCTTCATGTAAACATGCGGCAGAGTTTCAGATGTGAATTTTGATTCCTTGCCTTCGACCACTTCAAGAAACTCAAGAATGTCGTCAACAATCTGGTATGCAGTTCCCAGGCAATTTCCAAAGATATTAAAACGCCTGGCCAGGACTTCGTCAGCCCCTCCCGTGTATGCCCCTATGGAAGCACTGATGGCAAATAAAGAAGCCGTTTTCTTGTAAATACATTCGAAATAGTTATTTTCTCCAAAATTGTCCTTATCGAGTCTCAGATCCAGGACTTCTCCTTCAGCCATGTCCATCCCGGCTTTTCCGAAGTCTCTGACTACTTTTTCCCCATACGGAGAAATAAACTCAAAGCATTTTGCAATCAGGTAATCGCCACAAAGAAGAGCCCTGGAAGGGCCAAATTTTTCAGGGGCTGAAGGCAGGTTTCTTCTAACAAGCCCCTGATCCAGCAAGTCATCATGGATGAGGGACGCCGAGTGCATCATTTCAATAGCAAGAGCTGCATTGAGGCTCTGTTGGTACGAACCTGAACAGATTTCACTGGAGAGAAGGAGGATTATTGGTCTAATTCGTTTTCCTCCGGTGTTACAGACATGTTCTACCATTTTTTTTAAGCTGGATTCGTTCATTTGATCAATGAAGCTATTTATTCCTGATTCGACATATCTGTATTCTTCCCACTCTTCAATATTCATCAATATTACTCCGTGTACTTGAACGGGCATCTGGTAACGATCTTATTCGCCTCAAACTTAAGTTCAGAAACACAGTTTCGTAAATACTTACTGTTTCCTTCGGCAAGGTTAGAAGGAGAGCTGTCTGTATATTCTAGATGAACCTTCAAGTTCTCATTATTTTCGTCCCTTTGTTCAAAAACTGTCATTTTGGGGGCCATCTCAAGATTTCCATTTTAATAATCTTCTAGAATTTATCATTATTTCCTGGGATTTTATAATTATTTCTAAAATTTTACCTTTTGCCCGATATGAGATGGGAGATCAGATAGAACTTAAGCTATTACAAAACGACTATCCGAAGACTCAATATCGTGCAGCTGTATAAAGAACACTCCAGAGCCCACACGCCAGAATAGACCAGCAGTACGAAAAAGTGCGAGCAGTATTTTCTTTTGCGTTCGTTTAAACTCCGTATAACACGATCATTACATTAACTTTTTGTTAAGCTCTGAATATTTGGCATGAAAGTACATGGGGGATATCTTCCTCACGTGCTCTTTTCCTCCTTTTTCCTCGTAATTGCAAATATTTCACTCATTATTGTTATCCTTTCATCAACCGATAATATCTCGTTCTCAACAATCTTTGTCTTTTGAGTTTCTCCCTTTTTATATCCAGTTTCATCTTCGTACATCTCATCATTTGTGATAAGATGCCATATTATCGTTGCAATTTTCCTTGCAAGGGCAATAATTGCCTTTGAATGCCCAATTGACTTCTTTTTCCTGTTAAAAAACTCTTTTAACTTGCTATTTTTCGTTTTTGCCGCTGCCTGAGCAATTTGTGTCAAAATCCACCTTGCTTCCTTAGGTCCTCTCTTTGTGATCCTACCGTTGTGGTATTTATCTGCGGATTGGTACACATTAGGAACAAGACCAAGCCAGGACGCAAGTTTATCTCCTNAAGAAAAATCGTTAAAATCCCCAATTTCAGCAATTAGAGTTGCTGCTCCAAGTTTCCCTATACCTGGAACAGACATTAAAATTTCCATTTCGTGCTTATGATTATTATAAGCATAATTGAATATTTCGTTTTCTAAAACTTCTATTTCATCGTCTAGACTCTTTATGAGTTTCAGACAGATCTGAAGCCTGAATGCAGCACTTTGAGAAATTTCGTTATTAAGAACTTCTCGTATCTGATCACTTTTTTTACGAACATTTGGGGAAAGACTTGCTATAATCTGGTCAACGCTCTTACCTGAAGAGATTCCCGATAAGATCATTATACCATTCTTGCCAAATATATCTGTCAGCACATTCTTAAGATTAAACATTTCAGGCGCGAGTATAGCATGTGCTTTGTTTTTTATATCGGTTTTTTTTTGTACAAGGCTATGACGAAGCCTAATGCATGACCTGAATGCTCTATGATCTATTGGGAAAATTCTTGATGGCTGAATCATATTATTCAATGCAAGTTGCGCAATGAATTCTGAATCTAGCTTATCTGTTTTTTTGTGTGTAAAAGCCTTCATATCTCGCGCATTTCCAACTATTACAGGTAGATAATTTATCAATGAATCATGAATCGGAACCCAGAAATCACTGGTTGATTCGCATGCAACAACATTACATTTTTCTGATATTACCCATTTTTTAAAGGTCAAAATGTCATCATCGGTTCTATTAAAACGTTTTTGCTGTTTTTCACCGGATCTGCAGAGGATTGTAGCAATGAAAAAGAGTTTGTGAATGTCTAAACCACAAGCTTTGTTTATAACTTCAATCAAATTAGATCACCCAATTTATTTGGGCAGTGGAATTGCCTCAAAGGCCAATTTGGCATCCGTGATCAAAGTCACATGTGAGCCTTCGATGGCAATTCACTGATTAGTTTTATGACGGTTTTAAAAAACCAAAATAAGTACAACCTTACTGCCCAAGATAATGATGGGATCTATTGTCAAAAAAGGTTGAGTAGAGTACTTTCATTTATTTGTGC
>JGI20225J20221_1000183_pt1 | contig 151331 bp, 128 predicted proteins | sample BioMet4_FD_20221 | JGI IMG/M metagenome (IMG submission 20221) | reverse complement strand
TGATAACATGAAGAAAAAATCGACAGCCAGGTAACCGTGGTTAATGCCTTGGTCGAGGTGACTGGTTGCAAAGGCTTCGAAGATATGGAAGCATACCACCGTGATGGCGGCTACTCCACGTAATCCGTCGAGTATGTTATAATGAGGCTTGGTGTCTGCAAATGCGGTCATTGGGATCGGGTGATGTGTTGTTATTTTGCTCTTTTCTTTAAATCTTCCACGCTGATAGTCATCAATCTTCCTGCGACTTCTTTACCCCGGTAGGTAATGATACGCATCAGCTTGGCATCTTTGGGGATTAACTGCGACTTGATATATTTGGGATAGAAGCAGTCCGGCGTGGAGTTGTCAAAGCTCGTGTAGATGTCCAGTCCATCGATTTCGGTGGTCAGTGTCACGAGGTAGTCGTCTCCGCTTTTAGTGACGGCCACAATGGGGTCGTATATGGCGGGGGAGTATTTTACTCCGGCGTAGTTGCTGCGTTTGAAGTGTTCTTCGGTCTTATTGACAAACTTCGACCAGTCCTTTCTGCTTTCGGGCGACCATAACGATTCGGCTATGGCAAATCCGCGGGGCCAGATCATGTATTCCACCTGACGGTAATTGTAGACTTGTTCCGTCCATAGGTTGGCCTGACCTCCAAGTACGAAACGGGGATTGGCTTCTGCAGGAACAGGATTGAACTTGTAGGTCTGATCGAGTCGTAATGTGCTATAAACCGGTGCTTCGGTGGAAGCGTCACCCTGCATATAGTCGAGGTATGCGTATTGGGTGGGACTCATCACCACATAATGCCCGGTATTGGAGGCTTTCACTCCGTGTTCCAGACCGCGCCAACTCATCACAGCAGTGGATGGTGATACACCGCCTTCGAGGATCTCATCCCAGCCCATCATCTTTTTGCCTTTGGACTGAATGATCTTTTCCACTCTATGCTCGAAGTAAGATTGCACTTCCGCCATGTTTTGGAGTTTCTCACGTGCCATCAATTCGGCTACTTCGGGAGACTTTTCCCAGAAGTTATAGGTCGCTTCATCACCCCCTACATGGATGTATTCAAAGGGGAACAGGTCGGCTACTTCGGACATGACCTTATTGACAAAGTCATATACGACTTCTTTAGTAGGCGAGAGGTTATTGTCTTTCAGAGCAGTATGTCGCGGACGGGTAGTCCAGTCGATGATGGGTTCGCCGGCCCGTACATGGTATGATTCGGCATCTTCGATAGTTGCCAGTTCGGGGTAGGCGGCTATGGCTGCCATGCTGTGCCCCGGCATGTCTATTTCGGGCATAACGCGGACAAAGCGCTCTTGGGCATATTTTACAATGTCCCGGATTTCATCTTGGGTATAAAATCCGCCATAGGTTTTCGGTTCTTCGGGTAGCGGGTTGGAGAATGTACCGAAGTTTCCGATCTTCTCTACACGCCAGGCTCCTTTTTCGGTCAGCTTGGGGAGTGATTTGATTTCGATTCGCCAGCCTTCATCATCAGTCAGATGCCAGTGGAAGGTGTTGTATTTATAGTGCGACATCCGGTCGATGAAGCGCTTTACTTCATCCGGTGTGAAGAAGTGCCGGGATACGTCCAGCATTAGTCCCCGCCACGCAAATCGCGGATAATCGATAATCTCCATTGCCGGAATTTTCCATTCACGAGCTTGCTTTACTTTATGATGTCCTTCAACCTCGGCAGGTAAAAGCTGTACAAGGGTTTGGACGCCGTAGTATAATCCCGCGGGGGTATTGGCTTTCAGCAGTACTTTTTGGGGAGTAACGCTAAGCGAATAACCTTCAGTCCCGATCATGCTGTCTGTCGCCTGGTTGAGGACAAGTTGAACGGCAGCAGCGCTTGTCTTCTTTGCATTGACCTGAACGTCGGTCATCAAAGATAACTTCTTCTTTAAAAAACTGATGGTAAGGTCGTCTTCTGTTCCTTTGGGGCACAACAAATTGATTTTTGGAGGAACCTTGAAATATCCCGTAGTCTCTTTTACTGAAACAGGTTCGGGGATAATAGATAATGTACTGGCGGAGTTTTGTCCTAGTGCATTCCACGTGCTTGCTACAAAAAGAGCAGCTAAAATGAGTTTCTTCATGATATAAGTTGTTTAGGGGGATTTTGACGACTTAACCACCAACATAATAGCGTGCTTTGAGGGGCAGATGTTTTACTGCATAGAGTAGGTATATAGTAAATACCAGCTTGATTTATAGATAATCCTTTCATGTGGGGGTATTAAGGTTATTGTATTTGTATAAAACAAATCTTGCTTGTACAAAAAAAGCATTTTATATTCAGTTTTCAGGCAATTCAATCAATAGATTTGAAAATATTAATGCTCGTTTAGTCTATTTTTCATTTTTTGTCTTTTGAAGTCGTTATCACCGTTCTATTCGTGCTGTATTTTATTAAAAAAGAGTGTTTAGTGGAGGAGATGGTGCTTCTTGATTGCTTGGGTTTGTCCCAAAAATCTCCTATTAATGAAATGATCTTTCATTGTAAGACGATTTTTCGTTAGGATTTATTTGGATCACTCCGAAATGCTGAAGAATCGATAACTCATATTTAAGAGCATCCGTTGCTGAACCGTAGCCCTTTGNTTCNNGTACCGAAGCGCTATGGTTCGCGTAGCAAAGCCCTACGGTTTGAAAACCAAAGGGCTGCGGTTTTACTAATAGATAAAGGGAATATCGCAATCCCCCAGCATTTCGATATGATCCGATATCCCTTTCTTTTTATTCAGATTATCTAAAATTTATGCTTAAAATCGTAATCCCTCAACTTTTCGGTATGATCCGTATGATCCTCCTTAATTCGTTTGTCATAAACGGAGATAAAAAAATCCCCGAAGTAGTATACTCCGGGGATTATATTTGGTGCGGTGCGTACGGGACTCGAACCCGTGACCCCATGCGTGACAGGCATGTATTCTAACCAACTGAACTAACGCACCATTATTTTCTTTTTCGTGTCAACCGCTCCTCGATTGCGGATGCAAAGGTAGATAAAAGTTTTAAATCTGCAATACCCGCGCAGCTTTTTTTTATCTGTTTAGAAACGGTATTGAAAACACGTTTTAAACTTCTTGCAAGAAAACTTCATTGTTTGGCAGTAAATCGTTATTTTTGCGGACTTAAATAGTGAATCTTGTAATTGATAACCGATAAAAAACGATAATTTAGGATGATGGAAACGGCAAAACTGTTGCTTCACTGCCCCGACAGACCGGGGATTCTGGCTGAGGTGACGGACTTTATTACGGTGAACAAGGGGAATATTATCTATCTGGATCAGTATGTAGATCATGTGGAAAATATATTCTTTATGAGAATAGAATGGGAGTTGAAGGATTTCCTGGTTCCTCAAGAGAAGATTGAAGATTATTTCGCAACTTTATATGCTCAAAAGTATAGCATGAGTTTCCGTCTGTATTTCTCTGACGTGAAACCTAAAATGGCGATCTTCGTATCTAAGATGTCTCATTGCTTGTTCGACTTGCTGGCTCGCTATACGGCGGGTGAATGGAATGTGGAAATCCCGTTGATTATCAGTAATCATCCCGATTTGCAGCATGTGGCGGAACGTTTTGGTATTCCTTTCTATTTGTTCCCTATTACGAAGGAGACTAAAGAGGAACAGGAAAAGAAGGAGATGGAGCTGCTCGAAAAGCATAACGTGAACTTTATTGTGCTGGCTCGCTATATGCAGGTAATCTCCAATCAGTTGATTGAGGCGTATCCTAACAGGATCATCAATATTCATCACTCTTTCTTGCCGGCATTTGTGGGTGCAAAGCCTTATCATGCGGCTTTTGAACGTGGGGTGAAGATTATCGGTGCTACGAGTCATTATGTCACTTCGGAATTGGATGCCGGCCCTATCATCGAACAGGATGTGGTGCGCATTACACATAAGGATGCCGTAGAGGATTTGGTGACGAAAGGTAAGGATTTGGAGAAGATTGTACTCTCGCGTGCCGTGCGTAAGCATATCGAACGCAAAGTATTGGTATATAAGAATAAAACAGTGATTTTCAATTAGAATAGAATGAAGGTTGCGGTAGTAAAATATAATGCAGGGAATATCCGCTCGGTGGATTATGCGTTGAAACGCTTAGGCGTTGAAGCGGTGATCACGGGAGATGAAGAGGTGTTACGCTCTGCCGACAAGGTGATTTTCCCCGGTGTGGGAGAGGCGGCGACTACAATGGATTTCCTGCGCTCCCATGGTATGGACAGGCTGATTAAGGACCTGCGCCAGCCGGTGTTGGGCATTTGTCTGGGTATGCAGTTGATGTGTAGTCATTCCGAAGAGGGCGATGTGGATTGTCTGGGCATATTTGATGCGGACGTGAAGCGTTTTGTCTCTTTGAAGCATGAGGACAAGGTGCCGCACATGGGGTGGAACACTATAGGGCAGACCAACAGTGATTTGTTCAAGGAGTTCGACAAAGAGGAGTTTGTCTACTTTGTGCACAGTTTTTATGTGCCTCTAAGTAATGATACTGCCGCGGTTACGGATTATATTCATCCTTTTAGTGCAGCATTGCATAAGGATAATTTTTACGCTACTCAGTTCCATCCCGAGAAAAGCGGGACAGTGGGTGAGCGCATTTTACGTAACTTCCTGGAACTTTAATAAGGAGAAGATGATAGAACTGATTCCTGCTATTGATATTATTGANGGAAAATGNGTNNGNCTTTCNNAAGGNGATTATGNNAGCAAAAANGTNTATAATGAGAACCCTGTTGAAGTAGCCAAAGAGTTGGAAGAGCATGGCATCAGACGCTTGCATGTGGTAGATCTGGATGGAGCGGCTTCGAATCATGTGGTGAATTACCGCACGTTGGAGCAGATTGCTTCGCGCACTTCGTTGGTCATTGATTTTGGTGGCGGGGTGAAGAGCGATGAAGATCTGGTGATTGCTTTTGAAAATGGTGCACAGATGGTGACCGGTGGTAGTATAGCGGTGAAGAATCCGGAGATATTTGGTCGTTGGCTGGATAAATACGGCAGCGGGAAGATTATTCTCGGTGCGGATGTAAAGGATAGAACCATTGCGGTGAATGGCTGGAAAGATGAGAGTGCTTGTGAGTTGTTTCCGTTTTTGGAGGACTATGTCAAGAAAGGTATCACTAAGGTGATTTGTACCGACATTAGTTGCGACGGCATGCTGCAAGGCCCGTCGATTGATTTATATAAGGATATTCTGGCTCAATTTCCCGACTTGTATCTTATTGCCAGTGGAGGAGTGAGTTGTGCCGAAGATATCCGTGTGCTGGAAGCCGCAGGGGTGCCGGGAGTTATCTTTGGAAAGGCTTTGTATGAGGGACGGATCTCTTTTAAAGAGTTGGAAGCGTTCCTTTAATATTTGTTTTAGTATTTGCTTTTATGCTTGCTTTTGTAAAGCTGCGGATTAGTGTCCGCTTGATTGCTATAAGGCTCGGTTTATAACAAGTGATATGTAAGAGATTGATTTTCATTATTAAGATATATTATTGTGTTAGCTAAAAGAATAATTCCCTGTCTGGATATCAAGGATGGACAGACCGTAAAAGGGACGAATTTTGTGAATCTGCGTCAGGCAGGTGATCCGGTGGAGCTGGCCCGTGCTTACAGCGAACAAGGTGCCGACGAATTGGTGTTCCTTGACATCACCGCGAGCTTTGAGGAACGCAAGACGTTTACTGAGCTGGTGAAGCGTATTGCGGCTAACATAAGTATTCCGTTTACCGTGGGTGGCGGAATTAATGAGTTGAGTGATGTGGATCGGTTGTTGAGTGCCGGAGCAGATAAGATTTCCATTAATTCTTCGGCCATTCGCAATCCGCAGTTGATTGATGAGATTGCCCGTAACTACGGTTCACAGGTATGCGTGCTGGCGGTTGATGNCAAATGTACGGAAAAAGGCTGGTGGTGCTACCTGAATGGAGGTCGCATAGAGACCGATAAGGAGCTGTTTGCATGGACTAAAGAAGCTCAGGAAAGAGGTGCGGGTGAGATTCTTTTCACCAGCATGAATCATGATGGGGTGAAGACGGGTTATGCCAACGAGGCGCTTGCTCAATTGGCTGATAATCTTTCTATTCCTGTCATCGCATCAGGAGGAGCCGGAACAAAAGAGCATTTCCGTGATGTTTTTATACAGGGAAAATCAGATGCAGCCTTGGCTGCCAGTGTTTTTCATTTCGGAGAAATTAAAATTCCCGATTTAAAATCGTATCTTTGCGCCCAAGGTATTTCCGTTAGGAAAGTTGAACGTTAGCGGAAGATATTTTTTTAGATCATTCACTATTATACAAAATAGATAAATGGACTTGGACTTTGATAAAATGGACGGATTGGTTCCGGCTATCATACAGGATGCAGATACCGCTAAGGTATTGATGCTTGGCTTTATGAATAAGGAGGCCTATGAGAAGACCGTTGAAACCGGCAAAGTTACTTTCTTCAGCCGCACAAAGAACAGATTGTGGACAAAAGGTGAGGAAAGCGGTAATTTTTTGAATGTTGTTTCTTTGAAAGAAGATTGCGACAGCGATACGTTACTGATACAAGTCCATCCCGTGGGCCCTGTATGTCATACGGGTGCCGATACTTGCTGGGGAGAGAAGAATGAACAGCCTGTGATGTTCCTAAAGGAGCTGCAGGACTTTATAGACGAGCGTCACCGTAAAATGCCGGAAGGTTCATACACTACAAGTTTGTTTGAATCCGGTGTAAATAAAATGGCGCAAAAAGTGGGTGAGGAAGCCGTTGAAACGGTTATTGAAGCAACCAACGGTACGGATGACCGTTTGATCTACGAAGGCGCCGATCTGCTTTATCATTTGATTGTGTTATTGACTTCGAAGGGTTATCGCATTGAAGATCTTGCACGTGAGTTGCAGGAACGTCATAGCGCAACTTGGAAGAGGCATTAAATAGAAATTGGTGATGAATGAACCGCTGATACGATATAAGAATGTAGAGATACATCAACAGGAGGTCTGTGTACTCAAAGAGGTCAATTTGGAATTGAACAAGGGAGAGTTTGCATATCTTATCGGAAAGGTTGGCTCGGGCAAGACCAGTCTGTTGAAGACTTTCTATGCGGAGCTGGATATCGCTTCGGGAGAGGCGGAAGTATTAGGATGCGACATGAGGCACATCAAACGCAAGCATGTGCCCCAACTGAGACGTAAACTGGGTATAGTCTTTCAGGATTTCCAACTGTTGATAGACCGTACGGTTTATGATAATCTGGCTTTCGTGCTACATGCTACGGGCTGGAAAGATAAGGCTGAGGTAAAGACCAGGATTGAAGAGGTGTTGAAACAGGTGGGAATGTCCAGTAAGGGTAATAAGTTACCCAGTGAGCTTTCCGGCGGAGAGCAACAGCGTGTCGTTATTGCACGTGCTGTGCTGAATTCACCCGAAATCATACTTGCCGATGAACCTACGGGCAATCTGGATGCCGAGACGGGACGTGCCATCACGCAGCTGTTGCACGATATTAGTGACTCGGGCACGCTGGTGGTCATGACAACCCATAATTTGCAATTGCTCAAGGAATATCCGGGCAAGGTGTTCCGCTGCGCTAATCATGTAATGTCCGATATCACGGAAGATTATGCCGAAGCGGGAGAGGTGAAAGAAAAAATAAATAATATATAATCATTTAATACAGGAACGAAAATGAAAGTTTTAAAGTTTGGAGGAACTTCCGTCGGTTCGGCGCAGCGTATGCAGGAAGTAGCCAAATTGATTACCGATGGTGAACGTAAGATTGTTGTTCTTTCGGCAATGTCAGGAACTACCAATACGTTGGTAGAAATTTCGGATTATCTGTACAAGAAAAACCCCGAAGGTGCCAATGAAATAATCAACAAGCTTGAAGTGAAGTATAAACAGCATGTGAATGAACTCTTCACCACGGCAGAATATAAACAAAAAGGACTTGATTTGATTAAGTCTCATTTTGATTATTTGCGTTCTTTTACTAAAGATCTTTTCACTTTGTTTGAAGATAAGGTGGTTTTAGCACAGGGAGAGCTTATCTCTACCAACATGGTAAACTATTATCTGCAAGAATGTGGTGTGAAATCCGTTTTACTTCCTGCTCTCGAATTCATGCGTACGGACAAAAATGCTGAACCCGATCCTGTATATATTAAAGATAAACTTAAAAATCAACTTGATCTGCATCCGGATGCTGAAATCTATATCACTCAGGGTTTCATCTGCCGCAATTCATACGGTGAGATTGATAATCTGCAGCGTGGCGGTAGCGACTATACTGCTTCTTTAATCGGAGCTGCTGTTAAGGCTTCGGAAATCCAGATTTGGACCGATATTGACGGTATGCACAACAACGATCCGCGTGTGGTGGATAAGACCGAGCCTGTACGTCATCTTCATTTTGAAGAGGCTGCGGAGTTGGCTTATTTCGGTGCAAAGATTCTNCANCCNACTTGTNTNCANCCTGCNAAATATGCTAATATTCCGGTACGCTTGTTGAATACAATGGATCCTACCGCTCCCGGTACAATGATCTCCAATGATACGGAGAAAGGACGCATCAAGGCTGTTGCTGCAAAAGATAATATCACCGCTATCAAGATTAAGTCGGGACGTATGTTGTTGGCTTATGGTTTCTTGCGTAAGGTGTTTGAAATCTTTGAAAGTTACCAGACTTCAATTGATATGATCTGTACTTCCGAGGTGGGTGTTTCGGTCTCTATTGACAACGTGAAGCACCTCAACGAGATTGTGGACGATCTGAAAAAATATGGTACGGTAACCGTCGACAAAGATATGTGTATTATCTGTGTAGTAGGTGATTTGGAATGGGAGAATGTCGGTTTTGAAGCAAGAGCATTGGATGCTATGCGTGATATACCGGTGCGAATGATCTCCTTCGGTGGAAGTAATTACAATATTTCGTTCCTGATCAAGGAATGTGACAAGAAGAAAGCGCTTCAGGCTTTAAGTGACTCGCTTTTTAATATTTAATGTATAGGGGCGCTTTTGTAGTATTTCAAAAGCGCCCTTTTTCCCTAATTTAAAATATAGTATGATGAAAGGTAGTTTCCCTATAGATAAATTCCGTGAGTTACGTACTCCTTTTTATTATTATGATACGGATGTGTTGCAAAAGACATTGGATGATGTTTGTGCTTTAGCCGGTAATTATGATAATTACGAGGTTCATTATGCTGTCAAGGCGAATGCCAATCATAAAGTACTTTCCATTATACGTGAGAAAGGACTTGGGGCTGACTGTGTAAGCGGTGGTGAGGTTCGTGCTGCAGTTAAAGCCGGTTTCCCTGCTTCCAAGATTGTCTTTGCAGGGGTAGGTAAAGCCGATTGGGAGATAAACCTGGCTTTGGATTATGACATTTTCTGCTTCAATGTGGAGTCGGTTCCGGAGCTGCAGGTGATTAACGAACTGGCTGCTGCTAAAGGAAAAGTTGCCAGCGTTGCTTTTCGTATAAATCCTAATGTGGGTGCTCATACTCATGCCAACATTACTACCGGTCTGGCCGAAAATAAGTTTGGTATAAGTCTGGAGGATATGGATGGCGTCATTGATCTTGCATTGACATTAAAGAATATAAAGTTCCTCGGTTTGCATTTCCATATTGGTTCGCAGATTCTTGATATGAGTGACTTCGTGGCACTCTCCAAAAGGATTAACGAGTTACAAGATAAGCTTGAAGCACGCCAGATATCCATTGGACACATTAATGTAGGAGGTGGACTTGGCATTGATTATAAGAATCCGAACGGTAATTTGATACCCGATTTCAAAAGTTATTTCAGTACCTATGCCGAACATTTGAAACTCCGTCCCGGTCAGGCTTTACATTTTGAGTTGGGAAGAGCTATCGTAGGTCAGTGCGGGTCATTGATCTCACGGGTGCTGTACGTAAAGCAGGGTGCGAATAAGCAATTCGCCATTCTTGATGCAGGAATGACCGATCTTATTCGTCCGGCATTGTATCAGGCTCATCATAAGATAGAAAATATTACTTCGGAAGAAGCTGCCGAAAAGTATGATGTGGTAGGACCTATCTGCGAATCTTCGGATGTATTCGATAAGGCAGTGTCGCTGAATAAAGTGAAAAGAGGTGACCTCATTGCTCTTCGTTCTGCCGGTGCTTATGGTGAAATTATGGCTTCGGGCTATAACTGTCGTGAATTGCCTCATGGTTATACCTCTGCAGAGTTGGTATAATGTGCGGTATATGATAGTTGATAGACAGGAGTGTTCTTATAAATTGATTAAAAAATGTTATAGAGAGAACAATCTATGGTGCATTACGTTTTAATTATATTTAAACACACTTAATAAAAAGTCGAATTATGATTACTGAAAAATTACAGAATGCAATTAATGAACAGATTACGGCTGAATTGTGGTCTGCGAACTTGTATTTAGCCATGTCTTTCTATATGGAGAAGGAAGGTTATTCGGGTATGGCACATTGGTTGAAAAGGCAGTGGAGTGAAGAAACGGGGCACGCTTGTGCATTAGCTGGCTATGTGATTAGACGTGGTGGAAAAGCTAAGGTAGATAAGATTGATGTGGTTCCTAATGATTTCGGTACTCCTTTGGAAGTTTTTGAACAAGTGTATAAACATGAACGCCGGATATCCGAACTCGTTGACAAGTTGGTTGATGTAGCTGCTGCTGAAAAGGATAAAGCCAGTCAGGACTTCTTGTGGGGATTTGTCCGCGAGCAAGTTGAAGAAGAAGCTACCGCTATGAGCATTGTCGATATGGTTAAGAAAGCTGGTGAATCCGGTATATTCTTTATTGATGCTAAATTAGGTGAACGTAAATAAGTGTTTCTGTTTAAGAGAATAGCCCATTTTGCAGTTTACATTGTAAAAAGGGCTATTTTTTTATGATTGTTGTTTAAAGGATGCTCTGCCGGTTACGGCATTTATGGGGCATCCTTTTTTTATCTATCTAAGCGTGATGAACGTTTTCTTTTTATTTCAGCACACCCAACTCTTTTCCGATCTTAATAAACGCTGCAATACATTTATCCAAATGTGATTTTTCGTGTCCGGCTGAGATTTGTACACGGATACGAGCTTGATCTTTAGGTACTACCGGGTAGTAAAAACCGGTAACGTAGATACCTTCTTCCTGCATGCGGGCCGCATAGATCTGCGACAGCTTGGCATCGTATAACATCACGGCGCATATAGCACTTTGGGTGGGTTTGATGTCGAATCCGGCAGCAGTCATTTTCTCGCGGAAGTAGTTCACGTTATCCACGAGCTTATCGTGAAGTGAATTGCTCTCTTTCAGCATCTTGAATACCTCAAGGCTGGCACCGATTATACCCGGAGCTACTGAGTTAGAGAAAAGGTAAGGGCGACTTCTTTGGCGTAACAAGTCGATAACTTCTTTCCGTCCCGTGGTGAATCCTCCCATGGCTCCTCCGAATGCTTTTCCGAGTGTACCGGTGTAGATGTCCACGCGTCCGTAAGTCTTGAAAAGCTCACTGACCCCATGTCCTGTCGGGCCTACAACGCCTGCCGAGTGCGATTCGTCTACCATCACGAGAGCATCATACTTTTCGGCTAAATCACATATCTTATCAAGAGGTGCTACATTGCCGTCCATTGAGAATACTCCGTCGGTAACGATGATACGGAAACGCTGTGCCTGTGATTCCTGAAGGCATTTCTCCAGTTCACCCATGTCAGCGTTGGCATATCTGTAGCGTTTTGCCTTGCAGAGGCGTACACCGTCTATGATGGAAGCATGGTTGAGCGCATCGGAGATAATGGCATCTTCTTCGGTGAAAAGCGGTTCGAAAACTCCACCGTTAGCATCGAAACAAGCAGCATAAAGAATAGTATCTTCAGTCTTGAAGTAGTCGGAAATAGCCGATTCGAGATCTTTGTGTATGTCTTGTGTCCCGCAGATGAAACGAACGGATGACATCCCGTATCCACGAGTATCCATCATTTTTTTAGCACCTTCAACAAGTCGGGGATGATTGGATAATCCCAGGTAATTGTTGGCACAAAAATTCAACACTTCATTGCCCTTTACGGTTATTGCCGCTTGCTGGGGGCTTTCAATCATACGTTCTTCTTTGTAGAGACCGGCTTCCTTTATTTCAGCGAGGGTATCGCTGAGATATTTTTTCATTTTACCGTACATAGTTTTATTATTTTAGTATTGATCCATCATTCTACAAAGGACATTATTTTTGTTGGAATAAACAATATAAATTTGATAGATTAATGAAAAAAAAGTGATTATCTTTGCGCCTCGTAATTACAGACTATCTTAGATAAAATCGAATGAAAAAGATTTTGATAATTGGTTCTACGGGGCAAATAGGTTCTGAATTGGTAATGGAACTTCGAAGGCGCTTCGGTAGTACTAATGTTATAGCGGGCTATATCGCGGGAAAAGAGCCTACCGGCGAATTGGAAAAATCGGGTCCATCCGTAGAAGTGGATGTGTTGAACCGTAATTCTATTGAAAAAGCAGTTGAGGGTTATCAAATAGATACCATCTATAATCTGGCAGCTTTATTGTCGGTAGTGGCGGAGTCCAATCCGGCTTTGGCATGGAAAGTAGGTATCGATGGCTTGTGGAATGTGTTGGAGGTTGCTCGCAACTATAATTGTGCAGTTTTCACTCCCAGTTCAATTGGTTCTTTCGGTGTGGATACGCCGCATGATATGACTCCTCAGGACACTATTCAAAGGCCTCGTACGATGTATGGAATAACCAAAGTGACAACTGAATTGTTAAGTGATTATTATCATACAAAATACGGAGTGGATACACGATCGGTACGCTTCCCCGGAATCATCTCAAATGTGACTCTGCCCGGTGGCGGCACAACCGATTATGCTGTTGATATTTATTATGCAGCGGTAAAGGGTGAAACCTTTGTTTGTCCCCTTAAGTCCGATACATTCTTAGATATGATGTATATGCCGGATGCGTTGAACGCAGCCATAAGTTTATTGGAAGCAGATCCATCGCTTTTGAAGCATCGCAACTCATTTAATGTGACAGCTATGAGCTTCACACCTGAGATGATTTATAAGGCGATAAAAAAACATATTCCGGATTTTGAAATGATTTACGAGGTAGATCCGTTGAAGCAGGCTATTGCCGATAGCTGGCCTAATAGTATGGATGATTCGTGCGCAAGGAAAGAATGGAATTGGATTCCGAAGTATGATTTGGATTCCATGACCGTTGACATGCTTGAAAAATTAAGAGCAAAACTAAATAAATGACCTAAGGTCGTGCAAAGATGAGAAAATTTGGATGGGGATTATGTTTTTTGATCCTCTTTACGTCTTGTGAGAATAAGAAAAGCAAAATAGATCCTTTTGCTGCTATTACACATATGGTGGACTCGGTTACCCAGGACACGGACTCTATAGCACCACAAGTACAAGAGGATAAAACGCCTAAGCCTATAGAAGCAGATGAGTCTTTTGATGATTTTATCTTTAACTATGCTTCTAACGACGTTCTGCAACGACAGCGAACTAAGTTTCCATTGCCTTACTACAATGGTGATACTCCTACGAAAATAGATGAAAAGTATTGGAAACATGATTATCTATTCTCTAAGCAGAACTTTTACACCTTGCTGTTTGACAATGAGAAAGATATGGATTTGGCCGGGGATACTTCTTTGAAATCCGTTCAGGTGGAATGGCTTTTCCTTAGAACCCGGATGGTGAAGAAGTATTATTTTGAAAAGATTAAAGGAGCATGGATGTTGCAAGCTATTAATCTTCGCCCTATTGAAAAAGGTGAAAATGAGAGTTTTGCAGAGTTTTATCTGAAGTTTGCCACTGACAGTGTTTTTCAAAGTAAGCGTATTGCCAACCCCTTGCGTTTCGTGACGATCGATCCGGATGATGAATTCTCAATATTGGAAACTACTTTAGGCATTGAACAATGGTATGCTTTCCGTCCTCCTATGCCGACTGATAGGCTTTCTAACGTCAATTACGGACAACAGAATAAGGATAGCTCAAATACTAAAATCTTGAAGATTAACGGTATTGAGAACGGTTACTCCAACATATTCTATTTCAGAAGAAAAGAAGGACAATGGGAACTTTACAAGTATGAAGATACAAGTATTTAATAATTACTCTTTATTACCACATAATACATTCGGCTTGAACCTCAAGGCGGCGACTTTTATTGAGTACGCTTCTGTGGACGATCTTAAGGCTTATATAGCCAAAGGAATGCTGGAACCTCCTTTTTTGCATATTGGTCAGGGTAGCAATCTTCTGTTTCTGAAAGATTATGAGGGAACTATTCTGCACTCAGCCATTCAAGGCATTGAGGTAACCGGGGAAGATGAGCGGTTTGTATCTGTCCGTGTGGGCGCAGGTGTGTCGTGGGATGATTTCGTGGACTACTGTGTGAAGCAAGGATGGTATGGTGTTGAAAATCTTTCGTTAATACCCGGAGAAGTTGGAGCGAGCGCTGTGCAGAACATTGGTGCTTACGGGGTGGAAGTCAGTGACCTCATTGCCGCTGTTGAAACCGTTACTGCGGAAGGTGAAGAGCGTATGTTTGGTGTGGCTGAATGCGAATACAGCTATCGGAACAGTATCTTTAAGCGTACTGAGATGAAGTCGCATTTTGTGACTTATGTGCATTTCCGCCTAAGTAAGCAGGAATGTTATCATCTGGAATATGGTAATATCCGGAAATACCTCGAAGCAACGCCCCATTATGATCTGGCGACTGTCCGCAAGGCAATTGTGGATATTCGTAAGAGTAAGTTGCCCGATCCGGAAGTGCTTGGCAACGCCGGTAGCTTTTTTGTAAATCCCATGATTTCGAAAGCACAGTTTGATGAGTTGAGCAAACAATATCCTGAGATGCCTTGTTACGATATGGGCAATGATCTCATTAAAGTCCCCGCAGGTTGGCTTATTGAGCAATGTGGCTGGAAAGGACAGACAATGGGGAAAGCAGGAGTTTATGAGAAACAGGCTTTGGTACTTGTGAATAGAGGAGGAGCTACGGCTGACGATATAGTGGCACTCTCAAACTCTATTATCAAGTCCGTTCATGATAAATTTGGTATAGATATACATCCGGAGGTCAACTTCGTAGGTTAACTATTATGAAAATAAGAATATTAGGAAGCGGAACATCTACAGGCATCCCTGAAGTGGGTTGCACTTGTCCGGTATGTACATCGGACGACTGGCACGATCGGCGCTTGCGAGCTTCTTCTATGATTTATACCGACGATGCAGTGATCTTGATTGATTGTGGTCCCGACTTTCGGGAACAAATGCTGCGGATGCCTATTTTTGAAAAGATTGATGCTGTGCTCATTACGCACGAACACTACGACCACGTAGGCGGATTGGATGATTTGCGCCCGTTCTGTCGCTTTGGTGAGATACCTATTTACGCAAATGCCTTTACTTCTGCCAATCTGCGTTCGAAAATGCCTTACTGTTTTGGTGATCGTAAATATCCCGGCGTTCCTCTGTTTTCGCAAGTTGAGATAGAGGCGAATACTCCATTTTCCATTAATCAGACCGAGATATTGCCTTTTTGTGTGATGCATGGGCATTTGCCTATTCTGGGTTATCGCATAGGCAAACGTATGGCTTACATCACCGATATGCTTACTATGCCCGAAGAATCTTATGAATGCTTGGATGGTCTTGATCTTTTGATAATCAATGCTTTGAGATTTACTCCTCATCCTTCCCATCAGACTATAACCGAAGCTATTGCGGCTGCACAGCGGATTAATGCCCGTGAAACTTATTTTATCCACATGAATCACCATGCCGGTTTGCATCGTGAACTCGAACAACAATTACCTCACAATATTCATTTGGCATACGACGGAATGACGTTGGACTTCTAAGCTTTGTTTGATTAAGCATATCACTAAACATTTTAAGAATAATTTTGTTTTATTAGTGAGATTGTTTATTTTTGTCAAAACTCGAATTCTAGTTACCATGAAAACCCGTCTTTTGATTAGAACAGCTATCATTGTATCCGTAATATTGCTATGTACGGGTTTTGGTATGTATTCCTTGTTTAAGCTAAGTGCCAAAGATTATAACAGAGAAGTAAATCTGTACAAATTAGTCCCCCATGATGCGATAGCGGTACTCGAAACCGACAGGATGGACAAGCTCATTGACGGTGTGAGCAAATTGCAGAGTAGCAAAGACAATCACTTTCTTTATGTATCCGATATATTTGTCTTCCTTAAAAGAAACTTGCATACGTTACTTGATGCCACCCCTCACGGTCTCAGTAGACAAATGAACAAGATGCTTTTGAGTTTTCACGAACCCGATAATCCATCTAACCAAGTGTTATATTGCTCTTTAGGCGAGGGCGATGAAGCAATGCTGGAAGCTTTTATAAAAAAATATTGTTCCACTGTTTTTCCACTAAAGATATTCGAATATAAAGGTGAGGAGATTAAAATATACACTATGCCCGACGGGCGCTTCCTGGCTATGTATATGACTTCTGACCTTTTGGTAGTAAGCCTTCAGAAGCATTTGATAGAGAATGTAATTGATGCACGTCGTTCTAAAAGTTCACTAGCCGATCTACCTTCGTTTAATAAAATACACTTTAAACAAAGTTCGAATGTTGAAGCCAGGGTATATGTCAGGATGAAAACGGTGGAGATGGGTAAACAGTCGGCTGATATTTTCCATCGGGCTAAAATTGGTAGTTGGGGAGAGTTTGACTTAAAATTTAATGATAATGCCATTTATTGCTCCGGAGTTACCCGTGAGTCCGATTCTACAGAAACATTTGTAGGAGTGTTGGCAAAGCAACAGGCTGTCGAAGGATTTGGCGGAGAACAATTGCCTACATCTACTGTTTTTTTCGACTGCTGGTCGGCCTCTAATATGAAAGCGTTGTTAGGTTATACTTCTAAGCAGGTTCGCACCCAGTACGGGGCCAGTGGTATTATGGTTTGCAATAGCGGCATGCTGGATTTTCTTAAAACCCATACAGGCGATCGGATTTCTTCGCTGTTGTTCTATTCTAAAGATACCCTGGATCAAAATTTATGCTCCATTACCAATATTCCTTTGAAGTGCGAAGTGCAGGCAAGAAAAGATTTCCGATCTTTAATCGATACATTGCCTGTGCGTAAAGTTCTGCAATCGGAATCTGATATACCCGTGCGGAAGTTCCGCTATATCGCTTCAGGCTATCCTTGCTACATATTGCCTTGTACCTCTTTGCTCGCCCATTTGGGTGGCTTCGCACAAACCAAGGCGTATGTATATCTCTCTTTCTATAAGGGACGTCTACTGCTTGCTCCCGACGAGAAGAGTCTGTCGAGTTATATCGATGCATTAGAGCATGGCGAAAATCTGAAAACCTTTTCGGATGTGTACAATGAGGTTATCGGGAGTCTTTCTTCGGAGTACAATTTCGTGATGATGGGTGATATGGAAACGCTGTTGGTGCAACCCGATGTTTATGCCAGTCTGATTCCCAACTTCTTCTTCCGGCAGTATGACTTTTTCCGGCATTTCATTTTTGCCGTCCAATTTGTGTATGCCGATGGGGTGGTATATCCTAATATTGTTCTACGCTATAAAAATAAAGCTTGATTTCTTTTTGTCTGATACTGCGAATCTTTTGCAGGTGTTTACATGGTCAGTTTAGTTCAATCAGATTATCAGTTTACCCCCATTACATGGTTAGTTTAGTCCAATTACATGGTTTGTTTTGCTTCATAGCATGCTTACTTTATCCCTGTAATATCCCATTTTTATCCCGCTATTAAATGAACGGGATAAAAATGAGTCCATTACAATATCTTTCATTTAGAACGGCAAGTCGTCTTTGTCGTCTCCTGATAAAAATTCGGGAACTTGGGTTGGAGGGGGAGGAGGTACGGGAGAGCCATTGTTAGAACCGCTTGTAGCATTAACGCGGTCTACCTTCCATGCACGGATACTGTTGAACCAGCGATCTTGCCATTGGCGGGCATCCACATCGAATGAAACATTCAACTCTTCACCCATTTGTATATTAAATTGTTCTATTTTATCTGCTCCGAATACATCGAAACACATTTTGCGGGGGTACATACCATGATCTTCTATCACGTATTCCTGTGCTTTCCACTCGTTGCCTGATTTAGATACTCCACTTCTTGGTTGGAGTATAGCAATGATTTTTCCTGTAAATTCCATCTCGATTTTTTTTATAATGCGGCGAAGTTACAATTTTTTAGGGATATGGATAGTTGTTAGTTGCGTTTTTTATAACTTTCTTTGCTTATGAAATGCCTTTTTTTGTAACTTTGTACATTATACCTCATTGTATGAAGTATTTAAGATAAATATAAAATTTAAAACTCAGAATATATGAAATTTGTCATTTCTAGCACTACGCTTTCCAATCATTTGCAGGCTATAAGCCGTGTTATTAATTCTAAAAACACGTTGCCAATTTTGGATTGTTTACTCTTTGAGTTAAAAGATGGAACATTGTCGGTTACCGCTTCGGATAGCGAGACAACCATGGTGACTAAAGTGGAAGTTAATGAAAGTGATTCTGACGGTCGTTTTGCCGTAGCTGCTAAAACTATTCTGGATGCTTTGAAGGAGATTTCCGATCAACCGCTGACCTTTGAAGTAGATATTAACTCTTTGGAAATCAAAGTATCTTATCAAAACGGTAAGTACAGCTTGATGGGACAAAATGCGGATGAGTTTCCTTTGGCTGCCGCTTTGGGTGACAATGCCGTTAAAGTGGAAATGGACGCACAGATATTATTGGGTGGTATTAACCGCACCGTATTTGCCACAGCCGACGATGAGCTTCGTCCCGTGATGAATGGTGTGTACTTCGATATCTCTACCGAAAATGTGACGATGGTGGCTTCCGACGGTCATAAACTGGTACGTTTCAAAACATTCTCTACGGTTGGTTCCGAACGTGCTGCATTCATCTTACCTAAGAAGCCTGCGGTATTGGTCAAGAACTTATTACCAAAAGAAAGTGGAAAAGTCCTGATTGAGTTTGATGAACGTAACGCCATATTCGTATTGGAAAAATATTCCATGGTGTGCCGTCTGATTGAAGGTCGCTATCCTAACTACAACTCGGTAATACCTCAGAATAATCCGTTTAAAATTACAGTGGACAGATCATTGTTGATGGGTGCCCTTCGCCGTGTTTCCATCTTTTCTTCACAAGCCAGCAGCTTAATCAAACTACGGATGCAGGAAAATCAGATTCAGGTTTCCGCTCAGGATATTGATTTCTCTACTTCAGCCGAAGAAACTTTGGTATGCCAATATGACGGCAATCCGATGAGCATTGGTTTTAAATCGACTTTCCTGATTGATATTCTCAATAACATGGCAGCGGATGAAGTGATTGTCGAGTTGGCCGATCCTTCAAGAGCCGGAGTCATTGTACCTGTGGAGCAGGAGGAAAACGAAGACATCTTGATGCTTTTGATGCCAATGATGCTAAATGATTAAATAATAAATGTGTTGATAAAATATACCGAGTTGGTAAGGTGATATCATACTGCGTAAAACCAGTCCGTCATCGTACCAACTTGTTTCTTTTTCGACCTAAAGTATATGTAATGAAACTTAATTTAAAGAATCCTATTGTCTTTTTTGATTTGGAAACAACCGGAACAAACATAAATTCCGACAGAATTGTCGAAATCTGTTATCTTAAGGTTTATCCTAATGGAAACGAAGAAGCGAAAACTTTGCGTATAAATCCCGAAATGCCTATTCCGGCTGAGGCTTCTGCCGTTCATGGCATTTACGATGCCGATGTAGCCGACTGCCCCACATTTAAAAGTGTGGCTCAAAATATAGCTAATGATATAGAGGGAAGCGATTTGGCTGGATTTAATTCCAATCGTTTCGACATTCCGGTATTGGCGGAAGAGTTTCTGCGTGCAGGAGTTGAGATTGATATGAGTCGCCGTAAGTTTGTGGATGTTCAGGTAATCTTCCATAAGATGGAGCAACGTACACTCTCGGCTGCCTATAAATTCTATTGCGGCAGGAACCTTGAAGATGCCCACTCCGCCGAAGCCGATACCCGTGCCACTTATGAGGTACTAATGGCTCAGCTCGACCGCTATTCCGATCTTCAAAACGACATTCAGTACTTGGCCGACTACTCGAGCTTCAACAAGAATGTGGACTTTGCCGGACGCATGGTGTATGATGATAAAGGTGTGGAGATCTTTAATTTCGGAAAATACAAAGGACAATCGGTTAGCGAGGTTCTGAAACGTGATCCTAGCTATTATAGCTGGATCTTAAATAATGACTTTACGTTGAACACGAAAGCGATGTTGACCAAGATACGCCTTCGTGAAATGATGAATAAATAATATTATGGCAAATTCTTTAAAAGGGAAAAAAATAATATTGGGTATTACGGGTAGTATAGCTGCTTATAAAGCATGTTATATTATCAGGGGATTGATAAAGCTGGGTGCTGAAGTCCAAGTGGTCATCACGCCTTCGGGAAAAGAATTTATCACTCCTATCACGCTTTCGGCTTTGACCGGAAAGCCTGTGATTTCAGAGTTTTTTGCTCAACGCGACGGGACTTGGAACAGTCATGTCGACTTGGGACTATGGGCTGATGCCATGCTTATCGCTCCGGCTTCGGCTTCCACTATTGGTAAGATGGCCAACGGCATTGCCGACAATATGTTAATAACCACTTATTTATCGGCCAAAGCTCCTGTCTTTGTCGCACCGGCAATGGATTTGGACATGTTTGCCCATCCTTCTACTCAAAAGAATCTGGATGTTTTACGTTCGTATGGTAACTTCATTATAGAACCCGGAACAGGAGAGCTGGCAAGTCATCTGGTAGGAAAGGGGCGGATGGAAGAACCAGAAGTCATCATTCAATATCTGGCGGATTATTTCGCTACTCAAGATGGGGATTTGCGCGGCAAAACCATCCTGATTACAGCCGGTCCGACTTATGAAAAGATTGATCCTGTAAGGTTTATAGGCAACTATTCCACAGGAAAGATGGGCTTTTCATTGGCGGACGAATGTGCAAGTCGTGGAGCAAAAGTTTTACTAGTTACCGGCCCTGTGCAGCAACAGACAAAATACGGAAATATCCGTCGTTATGATGTGGAATCGGCCGATCAGATGTATGGTGTCGCAGTGGGACTGTTTGAAAAAGCCGATGCAGCCATTCTTTCTGCCGCTGTCGCCGACTTTACCATTGAACGCCCGGGTACGGAAAAGATAAAGAGGGAAGGAGACGAATTGAATCTTCGTCTTAAACCCACAAAAGATATTGCCGCTTTTATCGGAAGAACCAAGCAAGACGGACAGGTAGTAGCCGGTTTCGCTCTTGAGACCACAAACGAGCAACAACATGCCGAAGATAAACTGGATCGTAAGAATCTGGATTTCATCGTGCTAAACTCCTTGAAGGATGAAGGTGCCGGATTTGGACACGATACCAATAAAGTGAGCATCATCGACAAGAACGGTAAGACTGACTATCCTTTGCGGACAAAATCGGAAGTGGCGAAGGATATTATCGATAGGCTGGCCGTTTTATTGAGAAACAAACGAACTGTGTGATAACGCTATGTTACTTTCGCTTTATATACAAAATTACGCCTTAATAGAGAAACTGGATATAAAGTTTGAATCCGGTTTTTCGGTAATTACCGGTGAAACGGGGGCGGGAAAATCTATTATTCTTGGAGCTATCGGTCTGTTGCTGGGGCAGCGGGCTGATATCAAATCCATTCGTCAGGGTGAAACAAAGTGCGTGATTGAAGCTCATTTTGATATCTCTTCCTATGGCATGCAGTCGTTTTTTGAGAAAAACGAACTGGAATATGAAGACGAATGTATCTTACGGCGGGAAGTGCAAAGCTCCGGTAAAAGTCGGGCGTTCATAAACGATACTCCTGCTTCTGTCACCCAGATGAAAGAGTTGGGGGAACAATTGATTGATGTACATTCGCAGCATCAGAATTTACTGCTGAACAAAGAAGGTTTCCAACTCAAGGTGCTGGATATATTGGCTCGCAATGAGAACAATCTTTCCTCTTATCAATCGGTTTATGGGGAGTGGAAGAATGTTCAATTGGAATTGAATGAGTTGGTCGAACATGCCGGTAAAAGCAGGGAAGACGAAGACTATATCCGGTTCCAACTAGAGCAGTTGGATGACGCGCAACTCGTTGCCGGTGAGCAGGATGAGCTTGAAAAAGAAGCCGATGTGCTGGCTCATGCCGAAGACATCAAGGCCGGTCTCTATCGTGCAGGCAATTATTTCACGTCGGATGAAGGCGGTTTGATTTCTTCTTTAAAGGAAGTAAAGAATCTCATGGCCGATCTGCGACGCATCTATCCGCCTGCCGAGTCATTGTTGGAGCGATTGGATAGTACATACATCGAACTGAAAGATATATCCCAGGAAGTGGTGGCGAACGGGGAGAAGGTGGAGTTTGATCCCGAACGTCTGGAGGAAGTGAATACCCGTTTGAATCTACTTTATTCTTTGCAGCAAAAACACCACGTCTCTACCGTGGACGATTTATTGGCTATTGCTGCTGACTATACCACCAAATTATCGGAGATCACTTCCTTTGATGATAAGATACAAGAACTCAAAGACCGTTGCAATTCGCTGTTTGCCAAAGTGACCAAAGAAGCTGAAGTACTTACCAAGAGTCGCGCCGCCGCGGCTTTAGAAGTGGAGAAACACATTGCAGCCAGACTGGTGACACTGGGTATGCCCAATGTACGTTTTAAGGTGGAGATGGGAACCCGTAAGGATCCCGGTTCTTATGGTTCCGATACGGTAAACTTCCTTTTCTCGGCAAACAAGAACAGCCCGTTGCAAAACATCTCTTCGGTGGCTTCTGGAGGCGAAATAGCCCGCGTGATGCTTTCGATAAAAGCGATGATTGCAGGTGCGGTGAAATTGCCTACCATTGTCTTCGACGAGATAGATACCGGAGTTTCAGGAGAAATAGCAGACCGTATGGCGGGCATTATGCAGGAGATGGGGGATATGGAGAGACAAGTCATCAGCATTACCCATTTACCTCAGATTGCAGCAAAGGGACGCATACACTATAAGGTGTATAAGAAAGACGATGAATTTAGCACAAATAGTAATATTATCCGTCTGACTGATGACGAAAGGGTGGAAGAAATAGCCCACATGCTGAGCGGGGCTACCTTGACAGAGGCCGCATTGAACAATGCCAAAGCATTGCTTAGCCGATAGAAAACAAATAAAAATAATTAGTAAAACATACGCATGATTGATAAAAGTGAAATGATTTTCGGTGTGCGCGCCGTAATTGAGGCTTTGCAAGCTGGAAAAGAAATAGATAAGATTTTAGTAAAGAAAGATATTCAGAGTGACTTGTCTAAAGAGCTTTTTGCTGCTTTGAAAGGTACCCTCATCCCCGTACAGCGTGTGCCGATAGAGCGTATCAACCGTATTACCCGTAAGAACCACCAGGGTGTGATTGCCTTTATTTCTTCGGTTACCTATCAAAAAGCAGAAGATTTGGTACCTTACTTTTTTGAGCAAGGTGTCAACCCCGTATTTGTGATGCTCGATGGAATAACAGATGTACGCAATTTTGGTGCGATAGCCCGTACGTGTGAGTGCGCCGCCGTTAACGCCGTTATCATTCCGGCAAAAGGAAGTGTTTCGGTCAACGGAGATGCCATGAAGACTTCTGCCGGTGCTTTGCATACCTTGCCGGTTTGCCGCGAACAAAATCTGAAAAGTACGTTGCAGTATCTTAAAGATAGCGGATTCCATCTGGTAGCCGCAACCGAGAAAGGTGATTATGACTACACCAAAGCCGATTATACCGGACCTGTATGTATTGTGATGGGCGCAGAAGATACGGGAGTTTCTTATGAAAATCTGGCGCTGTGCGATGAATGGGTTAAGATTCCTATGTTGGGTCAGATTGAGTCGCTTAATGTTTCGGTGGCTGCCGGTATTTTAATTTACGAGGCTGTAAAACAAAGAACTAAATAATATGAAAAAGAATTTATTAACGACATTACTATTATGCTTGTTGACTCAATGGAGCATTGCTCAAGCTCCAAAGTGGGTTGATAAAGCCAAACGGGCGGTATTCTCCGTGATTACTTATGATCAGGGTGATAAAATATTGAATACCGGAAATGGCTTTTTCGTGACCGAAGATGGAGTGGCTCTCTCCGATTATGGATTGTTTAAGGGCGCTCAACGGGCGGTCATCATTAACTACGAAGGTGTACAAATGCCGGTAGAGACTATCCTTGGGGCTAACGACATGTATGATGTGGTGAAATTCCGTGTTGGCATAACCGGTAAAAAAGTCCCTGCGTTGACTGTGGCCGGAGTTGCTTCTGCTGTGGGAGCACCTGTCTATCTGCTTCCGTATTCCACTCAGAAAGATCGTTCATTTACCGAAGGTCAAGTAAAAGAGGTGACAAAGGTTGCCGAAAAATACTCTTACTATACGCTTAACATGCGTTTGAAAGATAAAATGGTGAGCTGTCCTTTGATGAATGCCGAAGGAGAAGTTATGGGTCTTGCCCAGAAATCATCCGGACAGGACACGGCCACTATTTGTTACGCGGTAGCTGCCAATTATGCCTTGGATCAAAAGATAAACGTTCTTTCATTCAATGACTTATCACTTCAAAGCATCGGTATCAAGAAAGCTATTCCGGATACGGAAGACCAGGCCTTGGTATACCTCTATATGGCTTCTTCACAGTTGACTCCTGAGAAATATGCTGTTTTGTTGGACGACTTCCTGAAACAGTATCCTACCAGCTCCGATGGCTATTTGCGTAGAGCTACTTATCTGATCTCCTATTCTAAAGGCAATGATTGGATGGACAAAGCTGCGGCCGATTTGGATAAAGCACTTGAAGTGTCAAAACAAAAAGACGATACCTATTTCAATCGCTCTAAATTGATTTATAACTATCAGTTGAGCAAGCCTCAGACTACATATAAGGACTGGACATACGACAAAGCGTTGGAAGAAGTTCGCAAAGCCATTGCCATTCAGGCATTACCGGTTTATGCCCAATTGGAAGGTAACATCCTCTTCGCAAAACAAGATTACGCCGGTGCGTCTGCCAGTTATGCCAAAGTAAATGCAAGCACTTTGGCTTCTCCTGCAACATTCTATAGCGCTGCCAAGACAAAAGAGTTGATGAAAGCACCCGCCGAAGAAACATTGGCTTTGATGGATAGTTGCGTAAATCGCTGTCGCCGCCCTATCACCGGAGATGAAGCGCCTTATATTCTGGAACGTGCTCAGATGAGGATGAATGCCGGACAAGCCCGGGCTGCAATGCTTGATTATGACGATTATTTCAATGCGGTAAATGGTAATGTGAATGACATGTTCTACTACTACCGTGAGCAGGCTGCTCTTCAGGCTAAGCAATATCAGCGTGCACTGGATGATGCTACAAAAGCTATTGAACTAAATCCGAAAGAACTTCTTTACCGTTCGGAACTGGCAGTGGTAAATCTTCGCGTAGGCAGATATGATGAAGCAATTAAGGTGTTGAAAGCTGCCATAGCTATCGATCCTAAGTATGCCGAAGCTTACCGCTTAATGGGAATTGCCCAATTGCAGTTGAAGAAGAATGCTGACGCTTGTGCCAATTTTGCTAAAGCCAAAGAATTGGGTGATACCAATGTGGATGCGTTGATTCAAAAGAATTGTAAATAGGAGATAAAAGAACAAGAGCCCTGATTTATCAGAGCTCTTGCCGGGAATCACATTCCCAATAGTTAAGTCTAGGTCTCTATTTTTATAATGCAATTTATTATATATAAAATGTGCAGGCTGTAAGAATACTGCATCTTACAAGTACGAAAAAAGAGACTTTTTTATTAAAGTGTTGAAATCTAAATAGTTGAAATAATGAAAAAAGTAATTTGTAGTCAGAATGCTCCCGGAGCTATCGGTCCTTACAGTCAGGCTATCGAAGCAAACGGCATGGTATTTGTCTCCGGACAACTTCCTATTAATGCTGAAACAGGATTAATGCCGGAGAGCGCTGAAGATCAAGCGGATCAATCATTGAAAAACATAAGCCATATCTTGAGTGAGGCAGGACTAACAATGGCTAGCATTGTTAAGACCACTGTTTTTCTGGCAGACATGTCAATGTTTGCTGCAGTAAACAAGGTCTATGCTTCTTATTTTGACGGCGATTTCCCTGCCCGTTCCGCTGTAGCGGTGAAAGCTTTACCCAAAGATGCCTTAGTGGAAATTGAGTGTATCGCGGTTCGCTAACAAATCGGCAACAATAAAACTACTGCCTCCTATGAAGATAAAGTCTTCGGGGAGGCTTTTTTGTTGCGCAGCCTTAACGGCGGTGGGAACATCTTCATAGCAACTCCCTTTTAATCCGGCTTCCTGTGCCAACTCGGCTAACTCTTTCTCAGGAAGCGCGCGCTTTACGCTTGCTTTGGTAAAGTAATATTCGGCCTCTTTGGGAAGCAAACCCAAGACCCCTCTAATATCTTTATCGTTTACCATCCCGATAACCATGTGAAGTTTCCGGTATTTCTGTGCACTCAACTGCTTCACAATATAAGCAATGCCACCTACATTATGTCCGGTATCACAGATTACGGTAGGGCATTCCTGAAGTTTCTGCCACCGTCCCATTAATCCGGTGATTTCACAGACTTGTGCAAAGCCTTTGCGAACGGCTTCTTCAGGTAGCGTATATCCGGCTTTTATCAGTAGTGGGAGTGCGGTTAATATTGTCCGGGTATTGGGTATCTGGTACAGCCCTTGCAATTCACATACAAGATTCGGGTAACTCTCGGTGGTATTGTCCTCCGCAAAAAATAGAGGTGCATCCATCTCTTTTGCTTTTTGAAGGAATACCGGTTTCGTTTCGGGCGTTGTTTCACCGATGACAACCGGAGTCTGCGATTTGATGATTCCGGCTTTTTCACCGGCTATCTTAGCAAGCGTATCTCCCAGGTATTGGGTATGGTCGAAACTGATATTGGTGATGAGGCATAGGTCGGGACGGATGATATTGGTACAATCCAGTCTTCCCCCCAATCCCACTTCTATTACCGCTACATCAATATGTTGCTCGGCAAAATAGCGGAATGCCATGGCTGTGGTCAGTTCGAAGAACGACGGTTGTAACGGCTCAAAAAAGGAACGTTCCTCTTCTACAAATCGAACGACATATTCCTCACTAATCTGTTCTCCGTTTATGCGTATCCGCTCTCTGAAATCAATGAGATGAGGTGAAGTATAAAGCCCCACTTTGTATCCGGCACTTTGCAAAATTGCCGCCAAGGTATGCGAGCAGGAGCCTTTCCCGTTGGTTCCTGCTATGTGAATGGTTCGGAATGTACGGTGCGGATGTTCAAAATGTTTGTCGAGTGCATGAGTGTTTTCCAGTCCTTCTTTATAAGCCGAACTGCCTACTTGTTGAAACATGGGTACACTATTATATAGGTATGCAAGCGTTTCTTGATAGTTCATCTTTTGAATATTTAACGAGAAAAAAAAGTTATTCTGCGTGTGAATTTGTTATCTTAGAAAACACAAAGATATTAACTAATTAAATCGACTGATCATGGGAGCAAAGAAAAATTTTGTGATTGATACAAATGTTATCCTTCACGACTATAATTGTTTAAAAAATTTCCAAGAAAACGATATTTACCTGCCTATTGTGGTACTTGAAGAGTTGGATAAGTTCAAGAAAGGTAATGATCAGATCAATTTTAATGCCCGGGAATTTGTCCGTGAGCTCGATTTGGTCACTGATGACAACTTGTTCTCCAAGGGTGCTTCTCTGGGAGAGGGGTTAGGAAAACTGTTTGTGATTGCCGGTTCGGTGGATTCTCAGAGAGTCCGCGACTCTTTTCCCGAACGTATTCCCGATCATCAAATTCTTGCCGTAACCGATTGGCTGAACACCAAAAAGCCGAAGATGAAGACTATTTTGGTGACAAAAGATGTGAATTTAAGAATGAAGGCCCGTTCCATTGGTCTGCTTTGCGAAGATTATATCACCGACAAGGTAATCAATATCGATGTATTTGAACACTCCAATGAAGTTTTCGAAGGCGTATCACCCGACTTGATTGATAAGATATATTCCACTAAAGATGGCGTGGATATTAGTGAGTTCGATTTTAGAGAAATACTCCATCCCAACGATTGCTTCATCCTGAAGAGTGATCGCAGCAGTGTGTTGGCTCGATATAATCCCTTCACCCATAGTGTGTCCAAAGTGAATAAGACTAAGAATTATGGCATTGAGCCTCGTAATGCCGAGCAGAGTTTTGCATTTGAGGTGCTGAATGATCCGGATATCCGACTTGTGGCTTTGACCGGTAAGGCGGGTACCGGAAAGACTTTGCTGGCTCTTGCTTCCGCCGTAAGCCAGCTCAGCGTTTACAAGCAGATCTTGTTGGCTCGTCCCATTATATCATTGTCCAATAAGGATATCGGATTCCTTCCGGGTGATGCCCAGGAAAAGGTGGCTCCGTATATGCAGCCTTTATTTGATAATTTGAATGTGATTAAGAATCAATTTGCCAGCAATTCCCCCGAAATAAAGAAGTTGGAAGACATGCAAAAGAGTGACCAACTCGTCATTGAAGCGTTAGCGTTTATTCGCGGGCGTAGCTTGAGCGACACCTATTGCATTATTGACGAGGCGCAAAATCTGACTCCTCACGAAATCAAAACAATTATCACCCGTGCAGGCGAGGGGACAAAAATGATTTTTACCGGAGATATTCAGCAGATCGATCAACCTTATCTGGATAGTCAGTCCAATGGTTTAGTCTACATGATTGACCGTATGCGTGATCAAAATCTGTTTGCCCATATCAATCTGGTGAAAGGTGAGCGTAGTCAGTTGAGCGAACTTGCCAGCAATCTGATGTGATGAAGCAGGGGGATTTCAGAATATTAAAAATGTTCTCTCCTAAAATTTAAAGCCAACTAATTCGTAATGAGTTAGTTGGCTTTGATTATTCTAGTTTAGGGACATACCTGTTTAAACCTCAATCTCTTGTAATGCCGCTTTTATACAGCCTTATTCCGATTGCTTTTTCAACACCCTTAGAAGAATACAGATTCTCACATCATTTATGAAGCGAGAAGTAACGCATGAATTGACTACGTTCAAAGGTGTTGACTCCGTCCAAGTCCTTCACATTCAACCTTCCTTTGAATTCATTAATGCTTTGCATTCCCTTTTGTTCCATCCAAACATTCAGAAAATTCAGATACTGATTGAGCAAGGCATAACTGTTTTGATAGAAAGCGCTGCATATCTCTACTGCTGCTGCACCCGATAAGATTGCTTTCACTACACCTTCCGGACTGTGAATTCCTCCGGACACGGCATAATCCAGTTTATCTACGGCTGCTGAAGCTATTCCAACCCAACGTAGAGACCGTGCCAGTTCTATTTCCGAACTAAATACCGCTCCCGAAATTTGCTTGAGGTGCTCAATATCAATATCGGGTTGATAAAAACGATTGAAAAGCACCACGGCAGCGGCGCCGTTAAGATAAAGCGCATGAATCAAAGCAATAGGATTGGTGAAATTCTTTCCCAACTTCATGATTACCGGGATCTGAACATTACTCTTTACATGTCTGAGAATGTTAACATGGTGTTGTTCGAAAGCACCGAAAGTGTAATCAACATCTGTTTGTAGCGCAAGAATATTGATTTCAATGGCATCTGCTCCTGCAGCTTCTATTTGCTTGGCTACATTCACCCATTCGGTGTCGTGATAACAGTTCATGCTTGCAATAACCGGGATCGGGCATACTTTTTTAGTTTCTCTGATTAGTCCCAAATACTCGCCCAATTGGTTTTCGCGCATGAATTCCACCAGATAATCACTTCCTTCGGCATAAGATCCCATGTCACCCTGCCAATCGGCATCTTTCATGACCTGTTCTTCGAAGAGTGATTTAAGGACTATGGCTCCCGCACCTGCCTCATAAAGTTTTTTATTTTTTTCGGGGCTGTCGGTTAGTCCTGAACTGCTGACAATAATGGGGTTTCTTAATTTTAACCCTGCATAAGTAGTTTCTAATGATGCCATGATAATTAGTTTTATTGGTTATACTTAAATTAAAGTGCCTGATTCGCGTTCAATACCAGTATCTTTCAATACTTGCCCGGTTCAATACACCCTTTCTCCGAAGATATTGCTACCAATGCGTACCAATGTGCTTCCTGATTCAATAGCCAAATGGTAGTCGTGCGACATTCCCATTGACAGCTCTTTGAAAGACTCCATGTCAGTGAACCATTGTTGTTTTACTTCTTTGAAAAATTCGCTTAAAGAACAGAATTCCTTTTTAATTTGTTTGCGGTCATCGGTGTTTGTTGCCATTCCCATTAATCCGCATAGCCGTATATTTTGCAATTCTTTCCAGTCCTCTTTGTGAAATACCTCGCGGCATTCATCGAAACTGAAACCGAATTTAGTTTCCTCTTCGGCTATGTGTATTTGCAGCAGGCAGTTGATCACTTTATCCGCTTTTGCAGCTTGTTTGTTGATCTCAACCAACAGCTTATAGCTGTCCACACCATGAATGAGGCTGACGTAAGGAATAATATATTTTATTTTATTCGATTGCAGATGCCCGATAAAGTGCCATTCAATGTCTTTGGGTAGGCTTTCGTACTTGCCCGTCATCTCTTGCACTTTACTTTCTCCAAAAACTCTTTGACCAGCCTTATAGGCTTCTTCGATAGCTTCATTCGGATGAAATTTGGACACAGCTACCAGTCGCACCCCTTCGGGTAGTTCGCTTAGTATTTGCTTAATATTCTCTTCAATCATAATCATTGCTTCTATTTAGCGTGCTCCAAAAATCAGTTCAATCTTATACCTCCGGTTTATCGTTTGGTTCGGAGCTGTAAGGATATACATCCATAATAGCTGTTTCCGCTACCGATCCAATCTGATAATCTGCCATTGTACCTTTCATACCCTCGTCGAGTTTCTTTACGGCATCTCTTAAATCGGAAGCTTGAACAAGAATTTGGGTTGATGTTTTCTTTTCCGCTCCACTTTTTTCATCCAATGTAATAAATATCAGTTTACATTTGAACCATCTGTCGGCAGCTTCTTCATCACTTGAAAATAATTCGCTGTAGTTGGCCCGTTTAATGTCCGATACGGTGAATTCACCTGATATGAATGGAGTCATCTCTTCAATAATTCGTGCTTCGGCTTCGGTAAAGCTGAGTGCATCTACCAAGTACGGCTCTGTTACTTTTTTATTCATCCCGTTTTCCATTGTCTTCTCGTACCGAATTTTGCACTCGAACCATGTATGCATTGCCATAGTCTGTTTTTAATTTTATTCTAGTTGATAATCTGTTATTTTATACTCTACAAAGATAAACTAAAAATAATAATATTAATCGTTGTGGCGGCTGTAAGATATGAACAAAATATGTAAAGTATTGTATAAGAGGAACTCTTTTTTTAGACTATTATTTTTTGTGGTGATGAACTTTTGGAGAATATGATTTGTTGTTTTGCTATATTAAATTGATAAACGATTAAAAATAAAATTATGTCAACTACAAATTTTAAAGGTGCACCGGTAAAAGTAGCCGGTAAGTTCATTGAAAAAGGAGCTGTAGCTCCCGATTTTGCTTTGGTAAAAACAGATTTATCTTCTCTTTCTTTAAAAGATCTGAAGGGAAAGAATGTAGTATTAAACATCTTTCCAAGCCTTGATACAAGTGTGTGTGCCACTTCAGTGAGAAAGTTCAATAAACTAGCTGCTGGCCTGCCGGACACAGTTGTGCTGGCTGTATCGAAAGATCTTCCTTTTGCTCATGCTCGTTTCTGTAGTACAGAAGGCATTGAGAATGTTATTCCGGTTTCCGACTTTCGTGTTTCTGATTTTGATGTAAAATATGGTGTTCTCATGGAAGATGGACCGTTGGCGGGATTACTTGCCCGGGCGGTTGTGGTAGTTGATAAAGAAGGTAAGGTGGCTTATACGGAGTTGGTACCTGAAATAACCCAGGAGCCTGACTATGATAAAGCTATTGCTGCTCTTAAGTGATGTAGAAATTTCCTTTGTTTAGCCGGGTAATATGAAAATGTTTCTTAGGTGGAACAAAGGATGGTAAAACTAAAAGAGGTTGCTCTAAAGGTATATCACAGACTGCACAGTATTTTAATATTTTTGATTATCACTATATGATTCAGGATAATCTGTGTAGCGGGTGACATTTTTAGAGTAACCTCTTTCTTTTTGCAATATTTTTTTCTTGCCCTTTTGGGTGACTTTATTTTTTCTTCATGCCTTTATAAATGAAGAATCCGATGACTAATATTGTTGCCCCTAAAAAGACATAACCTATCTCGTGACTGTATTCCGTAACTCTTGCCAAAAGTTGTTCTTCTGTTTCAATGCCCGGAACAGTGGAAAGATAGTATCCGATGGATGCTAAAATAATATTCCAAAGTCCTGCTCCAAGAGTAGTATACAATAAGAATGTGCTCAACTTCATCCTTACCAGACCGGCTGGAATGGAAATGAGATGACGGACAGCGGGTATTAATCTTCCGATAAAGGTAGACAGCGCCCCACGCTTATTGAAGAAATCTTCCGAATGCTTTACTTTAGCTTCGTTTACCAGGCACATGTGTCCGAAACGGCTATTTGCAAATTTGTAGACTAATGGACGTCCCAGCAATTTGGCAAGCGTATAGTTGATCAAAGCTCCCAAGTCGGCACCAATAGTGGCAAACAATACAACAAGATAAATATTCAGTTCATGACTAACTGCTGCCTTATATGCAGCAGGCGGAACAACAAGCTCCGAGGGTAGAGGTATGAACGAACTTTCAATGGTCATCAACAAAGTAATAGTCCAATAATTAAGGTTATCCAGACACCACTGAATGAAACTGACAGATTCCATGTTGTTATAGTTGTTTTGTTATTTCAATGCTTTAATGACTTTTTCCATATACGATGCCATGTCTTTGTCATCGCTATTGCTCAATTCGTCCAATACCGCTTCAAATTCCTCCATCTGGAAAGGATTTTGACATCGACTGTTATATTTCACGAAATTCTCTTTATCACGTAGAACCATATAAAGTAGTGCAAGTCTTTCGTTGATCCCTTCATAATGCGGGTCCAGTTCCGATACTTTTTCGAATGCATATTTAGCAAATTCCAAAGCACCCATTTCAAGACTGTGTATTCCTATTTCGTGCCATATATCGGGATGCTGTGATATTTTAATGGCCTTATTCCATGATTCGAAAGCTTTCTTTGAATTATCTTCTTCAAAATAAATCCTACCTTCTATAACATATAGATCTGCTACATCCGGTTCAAGCGTAATTGCTTTTTTGCAATATTGATGTGCTTTGCGCTTCTTCTTCAATTTAGCAAGACATAATGCAGCATGGATATACAAATCGGGCAGGATAGCATAATCATTGATTCCCTCATTGTATTCTATTGCTTTCTCGAAATTATCAAGTGCTTCCTGCCATTCATTCCGCGCCAATTTAGTGTAGGCGAGAAATGTAAATGTGAAATCGGGTGACACACCATTCAGCTCTTTAGCTTTTTCGTAGTTATCTACGGCTTCTTGGTCGTTTCCTAATTGTTGGAAACAATGCCCTTTTAAGATATAAGCGTCTACAAATTCATCATCGCTGATTAATGCATAGTCACATGCTTCTATGGCTTTATCAAGAATACGCTGTTCGAAGTAACACTTCGCCAGCCCAACCCAATATGGAGCGGAGTATGGGTTAATATCTATCAGGCGGTTGTATAGCTTCTCCGCTTCCGGAAATGAATTATCCGCAAATTTCGAATCGGCCATTACCGCTAGATATGCTTCTGAATCGCCATGCTTTTCGGAACCGGTATTTAGCCATTCTATGGCTTTATCCGGAAATCCTACTTCAAGGTACATATAAGCTACATCTATAAGGCTAGTCAGCTCTTCTTTGTCCTCTATTGTTTCTAGCAAATCTTCCGCTTCTCCAATTTCGCCGTCTTCCAGCATGAAATGGGCACGTATAATCTTAGACTCGGATGAATAGATATCATCGAGATTTTCAACAATCTCCCTCGCTTTATCACTTTGATCATCATCAATATAGATATAAGCCTTTTCTATTAATAGAGAGGTGTTGTTAGGATGAAGTTGAAGACCGTAGTCGGCAACCTCAATAGCTTTATTATATTTTCTCTTGACACTGTACCAGTCTGCCAGATCTGCCAGATCATCAGCATCCATGTACAAAGGTTTCTTAGCTTCCCTTGCAGCTTCATACTGTTCGGCAAGTTGTTGTAACTCTTTGTCTCTTCCGGACAGCAGGTTTTTATTGTTCATTTAATGTTTTTACTCCTTTTCTTTACTTGTTTATTTTTCCCCAAGTGTCCTTCAAACCGACTGTACGGTTAAACACCATTTTGTCCGGTGTGGAATCGGGATCTACATTGAAGTAACCGATGCGCTGGAATTGTAAGTAACTGTATGGTTTCATTCCGGCAACGAATTTCTCAATATAGCATTTGGGTAATATTTTCAGTGAATCCGGATTGATGACTTCTTTCATTGCTTCCAATGTGCTGCAATTCTTGGCTTCCGCCACAGCAGCTATTTCATCACGAGGATTCTCTACTTGCCATAATCTATCGTACAATCGAACTTCTGCTTCTATGCAGTGTCCGCAACTTACCCAATGAAGCGTACCTTTTACTTTCCGGCTTGCTTCGGGCATGCCACTGCGGGTTTGAGCATCATATTCGCAATAGACTTCGGTAATTTCACCGTTCTCATCTTTTTTGCAACCCGTACATTTTACGATGTACGCATTCTTGAGTCTGACTTCCTGTCCCGGAGTCATGCGGAAATATTTCTTGGGTGCATCTTCCATAAAATCTTCACGCTCCATCCAAAGTTCACGGCTGAACTCAATGATATGACTACCTTCTTCCGGATTTTCAGGGTTGTTGATTGCTTCCAATTCTTCCACCTGACCTTCGGGATAATTTGTGATAATCAGTTTCACCGGATTAAGCACGGCCGATACACGGGTAGCACGAATGTTCAGGTCTTCGCGTACAGCACTCTCCAGCAATGCAAACTCATTGAGCGCATCGTATGTGGTGTAACCTATTTTGTCGATAAACTTATGTATTGATTCGGGTGAATATCCGCGGCGACGGAATGCACAGATAGTTGGCATACGTGGATCATTCCATCCGTTAACCAATCCTTCTTTTACCAGGATCAGCAGATTACGCTTACTCATAAGAGTATAGCTTAAGTTCAATTTGTTAAACTCGTACTGATGTGGACGATTGTCTTCCAAATCTTTATTCTCTTTCAACCAGTCGATGAAGAGGTCGTATAGAGGGCGGTGGACTACAAACTCCAACGTACAAAGTGAATGGGTAACCCCCTCGAAAAAGTCGCTCTGACCATGTGCAAAGTCATACATTGGGTATGCCTTCCATGTTGTTCCGGTGCGATGATGCGGATGTTTTACTACCCGGTAAATAATCGGATCACGGAAGTGCATGTTGGGGTTGGCCATATCTATTTTAGCACGTAACACCATGGCACCTTCTTCAATCTCACCGCTGTTCATCTTACGAAAAAGCTCAAGGCTCTCTGCGACGGGGCGGTTACGATAAGGACTTTCCACACCCGGTTGGGTAGGAGTACCTTTTTGTTGAGCTATTTGTTCGGAAGATTGCTCGTCAATATAAGCTTTTCCTTCCTCAATAAGGCGGATGGCGAAATCCCAGAGTTGCTGGAAATAATCGGATGCATAATATTCATTACCCCATTGGTAACCCAGCCATTGAATGTCTTCCTTGATTGCTTCCACGTATTCCACATCTTCCTTTGTAGGGTTGGTGTCGTCGAAGCGTAAGTTGCATATACCACCGTGAGAGGCTGCAATGCCGAAGTCCATACATATAGCTTTTGCATGACCGATATGGAGATACCCGTTAGGTTCCGGCGGGAAGCGAGTCTGAACTTTTCCCCCGTTTTTACCTTCTTTCAAGTCCTTCTCTACGATCTGTTCTATGAAGTTGAGGCTTTTTTTCTCAACCGTTTCTTCGCTTTTTATATCTGCCATAATGCTCTAATACTACTATTTGAGCTACAAAAGTATGATATTTTTTTCTTATTCCCTTATTTCACCGGAATATATCCTCCTTTTTTAATAATTTCTTGTCCTGTAGGAGATAGAATGTAATGCATGAGTGAGGAAACTTGTTTTTCTTTTTTTACGTCGTAGTAATAGAATAACGGGCGGACAATAGGATAAGTTTTATTGATAGCTGTCTCCATGCTAGGAAGCGCATAATGCTTTCCGTCGTAGGAAACGCTTAGTGCTTTGACATGCCGTGAAAGGTAAGCCAATCCTACATATCCTATGGCACCTTTTGTCTGGCTAACCGACTGAATGATGGCACCGGTGGCGGGCATGGATAAACTGCCGCTCATATAGTTTTTATTTTTCAGAACGCTTTCTTTGAAGAACTCATAGGTCCCCGAAGATGTTTCACGCGAGTAGACTATGATTTTCCGATCATCTCCGCCGACTTCTTTCCAATTTGTTATCTTGCCACGGAATATACCTTCCAATTGTTCTCTGGTAAGCTTTCTTACCGGATTGGTGGGATTGACTACTACAGCAAGAGCATCATAAGCGATGATAACCTCTTTTATATCTTTTCCGGCAGCTTTCACCTTCATCTTCTCGCTGAATTTAATAGCTCTTGAAGCCATGGCTATGTCTGTAGTTTCATCAAGTAAGGCTGATATCCCTACTCCGGTGCCTCCCCCTGTCACTGTAACACGGGTATTTGAAGTTTGATTCATAAATTTCTCGGCGGTTTGCTGGGCAATAGGCAGTACGGTGTCGCTACCCTTAATACGTTGGGCACTTATATTCGCCGTCAATAAAATAAAACAAATGGATAATAAGGTGATTGCTTTTGTTCTCATGTAACAAATTATTTATGTATTAAATGTATGCTGCATATTCTCATGTTCGTTGTTCCATAATGTCCGACTTGGCAAAATGCGAATAGCCGGATTCTCTTTTTCGTTTACGTTGCAAATAAATAAAACACATATTACAATAACATTACAAGAATACCGATTTTCCTTATTGTAACAAGTTCGTAATATGTTTGAAATCTTTCTTTCAAATGTTAGTCACAGCTTCTTAATACAACTCATGTTCCTTTGCACTTGAAATCTCAGTAAACAGATATGAAGAGAATTTTTGAAAAGATTGTAGAAGGCCTGTTGACCTGCAGCGGTTTTTTGACGAGCATTACTATTTTATTGATCGTTGTTTTCCTCTTTTCCGAAGCTTTCGGCTTGTTCAAAAGCAAAGTTATTGAAGACGGTTATGTTTTGGCATTGCATAAGACAAACCAAGTCAATGATTTATCGCCTGCCCAGATTAAAGGCATCTTTGATGAAGAAATTACCAATTGGAAAGAGGTGGGAGGGGAGGATCTTCCTATTAAGCTTTTCCGACTGGAAGATGTGACACACTATTTTTCCGAAGAGCAACTTGGTGCTACTTATGAGCGTGCGGGGGAACTGATTACCCAATTAGTGGAAAAGACTCCCGGCATTGTTGCCTTTGTCCCCAAGAAGTTTATTGTACGTTCCGATGTGCATCTCGTACATGATCATACCATTTCAATAAAAGATGTATTTGCCGGAGCTGAATGGTTTCCGACTGCCACTCCCGCTGCACAGTTTGGATTTCTTCCTTTAATTACCGGCACGTTGTGGGTTAGTTTGTTTGCCATTCTCATTGCATTACCTTTCGGACTGTCGGTGGCCATCTATATGGCGGAAGTAGCCGATCATCGTGTGCGCAATTTGCTGAAACCCATTATTGAGTTGTTGAGCGGGATACCTTCGGTGGTATATGGCTTCTTCGGATTGATTGTGATTGTCCCCATTTTACAGAATGTATTCAAACTTCCGGTTGGCGAAAGTGGTCTCGCCGGTAGTGTCGTGTTGGCTATTATGGCACTCCCTACTATTATTACGGTGACTGAAGACGCCTTGCGGAACTGTCCCCGGGCAATGCGCGAAGCAAGTCTAGCTTTGGGAGCTTCAAAATGGCAGACCATTTATAAAGTTGTAATACCATATTCGGTATCCGGTATTACTTCAGGAGTTGTTTTGGGCATCGGACGTGCTATCGGTGAGACTATGGCTGTTCTTATGGTGACCGGAAATGCTGCGGTTATTCCACATTCCATACTCGAACCTTTACGTACTATTCCTGCTACTATCGCCGCCGAATTGGGTGAAGCACCTGCAGGTGGAGCACATTATCAGGCTCTATTCTTACTGGGTGTGGTGCTGTTTTTCATAAGCTTACTTATTAACTTTACCGTTGAGGCCGTGTCGGCCAGGCAGTGGAAGTAGAAGTATGGGGAATAATAGAAAAACAAATAATGGCTTTGGGCTGATTGAAATATAAAAGTTATGATAAATAATAGAAAACACTTTTCACAAAGTATTGCTTTTGGTACTTTCAGATTTCTGAGTCTGATGGTCGCCGGAATACTGTTTGCCATTCTTGGATTTATTATATATAAAGGTATCGGAGTTATCAACTGGGAATTTCTGACCACCGCCCCCACCGATGGAATGACTGCCGGAGGTATTTGGCCTGCCATTGTGGGTACATTCTACTTGATGGTGGGAAGTGCTTTGTTTGCTTTCCCCGTAGGAGTGATGAGCGGCATATATATGAATGAATATGCTCCGCGTGGCTGGGTGGTACGTTTTATCCGTGTGATGACAAATAACTTAAGTGGTATACCGTCTATCGTTTTCGGACTATTTGGTATGGCATTGTTTGTCAATTACCTCGGATTCGGTGACAGTATTCTTGCCGGTTCACTAACCCTCGGCTTACTCTGTGTTCCTTTGGTGATAAGGACCACCGAAGAAGCTTTAAAAGCAATTCCCGACAACTTGCGTGAAGGAAGTCGTGCATTGGGGGCTACCAAGTTACAGACAATCTGGCACGTTATTTTGCCTATGGCAATGCCGAATGTGATTACCGGGCTGATTTTAGCTATGGGACGTGTGTCTGGCGAAACGGCACCAATCTTGTTTACCTGTGCCGCTTACTTCTTGCCGAAGTTACCGAACAGTGTATTTGACCAGTGTATGGCCCTGCCTTATCACCTTTATGTTATTTCAACAAGCGGCACTAATATGGATGCCCAATTGCCTTTGGCTTACGGTACGGCATTAGTGTTGATTGTTATCATTCTTTTTGTAAATTTACTGGCAAACGCACTGCGTAAATATTTTGAGAAAAAAGTTAAGACTAACTGATAGAATTCATGAATAAAATTGAAACTAATAATGTAAACTTCTGGTATGGTGATTTTCATGCATTGAAAGATATCAGCCTGGATATTGAGGAAAAATCGGTTGTAGCCTTTATTGGTCCATCAGGTTGTGGGAAATCGACCTTTCTGCGTTTATTAAACCGGATGAATGACCTTATTCCCAACACTCGTCTGACCGGAGATATTTTGATTGATGGACAAGATATCTATGATAAGGATATTATGGTGGATGAACTGCGCAAGAATGTGGGAATGGTATTTCAGCGTCCTAACCCTTTTCCAAAAAGTATTTTTGAAAACGTAGCTTACGGCCTTCGGGTTAATGGGGTGAAAGATAGCGATTACATACGACACCGTGTGGAAGAGTCACTGAAAGGAGCTGCTTTGTGGGATGAAGTGAAGGATAAGTTGAAAGTTTCGGCGTATGCCCTTTCGGGGGGACAACAGCAACGTCTTTGCATCGCCCGTGCCATGGCTGTGTCTCCATCTGTTCTGCTGATGGACGAACCGGCATCGGCACTCGATCCTATCTCCACGGCTAAAGTAGAGGAACTTATTCATGAATTGAAGAAAAATTATACGATTGTGATCGTGACCCATAATATGCAGCAGGCAGCTCGTATTAGTGATAAAACGGCTTTCTTTTATTTGGGTACAATGGTTGAATTCGGAGAGACAAAGAGAATATTCACCAATCCGGATAAGATAGAAACGCAAAATTATATCACCGGACGTTTCGGTTGATTGTCTCTTGAAATAAATAATTAAGAAATTATATAGAGTCTATGGTAAAGTTTATAGAATCAGAACTCGTCTTACTCAAGAAGGAAATAGACGAAATGTGGAATTTGGTTTACAATCAGCTTGACCGCGCCGGTGAGGCTGTTTTGACATTAGATTCGGAATTGGCCAGGCAGGTGCTTGTACGTGAGCGGCGTGTGAATGCTTTTGAGTTGAAGATAGACAGTGATGTGGAAGATATTATTGCTTTGTACAATCCTGTAGCTATCGACTTGCGTTTTGTGCTTGCCATGCTCAAGATCAACACCAACCTTGAACGCCTAGGTGACTTTGCCGAAGGAATTGCGCGGTTTGTACTCAATTGTAAGGAACCGGCTCTTGACGGCGAATTACTTAAGCAACTTCGTCTGGATGAGATGTTGGAAGAAGTACTCTCCATGCTCGAATTGGCTAAGAAAGCCTTGCAAGAAGAAAGTCTTGAACTGGCTACTTCTGTCTTTGCCAAAGACAACTTACTTGATGAGATCAACGCTTCTGCACCTGTAGTACTGAGCGATTATATCACCAAGTATCCCGAAAGTGTACAGATGTGTCTTAATCTCGTAGGGATCTTCCGTAAGTTGGAACGATCGGGTGATCATATTACAAATATTGTAGAAGAAATTGTATTTTACATTGATGCTAAAGTGTTAAAACATAGAGGGAAAACTGAAGAGGAATATTCCAGTGAGAAGTAAAAAAACGACCGGAATAGCCTTTTTATAATCTTTTTAGTGATTATTACAAAAAAGATTATATATTTGTCAGTGAAAACGGATGCGAAAGCAGAAGCGCCTTTAAATCATAATAAAACCAAATTATTTTCAAAAAGATGTTATAAGACATATCTTTTTATTTGGCTAATTATTTTAAAAGCTTCTATATTTGCACCGTTATCCTGAAAACAATCTTTTTACCTTAAAAAAAACTAATACCTATTGAAAACTGAAAATGGGGCTTTGTGAAAAGCCCCATTTTTATTGTTATAACCCATCTCCTTCCCCTATATCCAAAAAGGGGATTATACCGGATCATACCGAAATTCTGAGGGATTACGATTTTAAGCATAAATTTTTGATAATCTGAATAAGAAGGATACATCTAGACAGGAAGAACTCTCTTTACTACTCCTCTGAAACATGCTCTGAAGGTGTTTGTCTTAGTATTAAAGGCTTCAACCGTGAAGTATTTGAATTTTGAGAATGCATCATTCAATGAATGTCTTCAGAAAATATTCTTTGTGTCGTAGCTTAAATCTAAAGTCGTATTATAGCTTCCGTGCTTCTCTTTATGTATAGAGGAACCGCAGCCCTTTGGTTTTCAAACCGTAGGGCTTTGCTATGCGAACCGTAGCGCTTCGGTATGGGAACCAAAGGGCTACGGTTCGGCAATGGAAGCTCTTAAAGAGGAGTTCTCAATCCTTCAGAATCTCGGAGTGATCCTTTATCTGATAGCGAACATTTCTCTTTAATGAAGCCCTCCAAGAATTATAACTGAGCCAAAGAATCATATTGAGATTTACATCATTAATAAGTGGTTTCACAGGAATATTGATCTGTATTTGTGGTAACTACAAATGCGAATCAGGTACTCGTGTACAGCTTTTCTTATGGGCTATCTTTTTGCTTAATCTTTAATAAGCGCTTGTGAATCTCGAAATATTCATGTAGGTTTGCATTAGCTATCTCCACTTGCAAAATGCACAGACCGGAGATAAAATAGAATCTTAACTTAATATTGTTTATTATGTTTTCCGGAATAATAGAAGAGTGTGCCACACTTGTGGCGTTGGTTAAAGAGCAGGAAAATGTTCATTTCACTTTTAGATGCTCCTTCGTTAACGAATTAAAGATTGATCAGAGTGTATCTCATAATGGTGTTTGCCTCACGGTGGTAAGTAAGACGGCTGATACCTATACTGTTACCGCCATGAAAGAAACGTTGGATCGTTCCAATCTCGGAGTTTTAAAGATAGGGGATGAGGTCAATGTGGAGCGTAGCATGATTATGAACGGTCGCCTCGACGGGCACATCGTCCAAGGGCATGTAGACCAGACTGCAACTTGTGTGGATGTACAGGATGCCGACGGAAGTTATTACTTCACTTTCCGTTATGCTTTTGATAAAGAAATGGCTAAACGTGGATATATAACTGTGGATAAAGGCTCGGTGACAGTCAATGGAGTTAGCCTTACGGTTTGCAATCCGACTGAAGATACTTTTCAGGTTGCCATTATACCTTATACTTTTGAGCATACCAACTTCCATCACATCAAGCCGGGAAGCATCATAAATCTTGAATTCGATATTATAGGCAAATATATCAGCCGTATGATTCAATATCACGACTGATATTTGTGCGGTTCAAAAACTAAAGATGAATATGGATTTTTTGCAATTGGTGACTGCCCGCCAAAGCGACCGGGCTTTTGATAAGACGCGTGCCGTGGAAACGGAAAAACTTGACCGTATTCTTGAAGCGGCTCGTCTGGCTCCTTCGGCATGTAATGCCCAGCCTTGGAAGTTCGTTGTGGTAAACGACGAAGAACTGGTGCAGAAGGTAGGTAAGGCGGCTAGTGGCATGGGTATGAACAAATTTGCCAAAGATGCTCCTGTACATATCTTAGTGGTTGAAGAATCGGCGAATATTACTTCTTCTTTGGGATCGAAGTTAAAGAACAAGCATTTTCCGTTGATAGATATCGGTATAGTTGCCGCTCATATTGTCCTTGCAGTAGAGAATGAGGGATTGGGTTCCTGCATTGTGGGGTGGTTTGATGAGAAGGCAATGAAGAAAGTGGTGGGGATACCCGAATCGAAGCGTCTGCTCCTTGACATTATTGTCGGTTACCCTACAAAGGAAAAGAGGAGGAAGCTTAGAAAAGATAAAGAGAAAGTTGTTTCTTACAATAAGTACTAAAGTCTCACTTTATGTGTTACTGAATATAAAAAAATCAGGCCGTCTTTAAAAGTTATATTAAGACGGCCTGATTTATGTTTTGAGATTACTACAAGATATTATTTCTTTTTAGGATATCCCACCGGATTATTCATCAACAGTAATTCCGTATCTTTCAGTTTCAACACCTTTTTAAGAGTGGTTTTATCCATGGTAGCGCGCGGAACCGTAGCCAGCCCTAATCCGGAGCAAGCCAGATTGATGTTTTGGCATACAATACCTACATCAACAGAAGCCATCAGTTTGGCATTCTCATCAATGTCTTTTCCGAATGGAGTTAAGTCGGCTGCAAGAACAATGCAGAGCGGAGCGCTTTTTACAAAATCCTGTCCACCTGCTACCGCACCGCGATAATCACCTTCGGTAAGCAGCGATAAAGCGTGTGCTTTTGCATCATACAAATAAGCCCCTTCCGGCGTAATGACATAGACATTCACTTCGCGGAAGTTACGGCATGAGGGAGCAGTACGTTTTCCATCGGGACGGTTAAGTCCGTTGGCTGCCCATAATAGGTTCGAAATATCTTGGGGGAGAAGCTTGTTTGCAGCATATCCACGTTCCGAATGCCGATCGTTGAGTGCTTTCATAATGGCAGTTCCGGTTGTTTTGTTGGGTGCCGGTAACTTAATCTGCTTCATATCCTGAGCATTGATGGTGGATAACAAAAAGAATGCAGCGATAATAAATGATATTCTCTTCATACGATTACTTTTTTTTATTGTTAATATTCTCTGTTTACAGGTAATGCAGCCTATTGCTTATTACCCGCTTTATCTTTTTACTTCATTATATCTAATTTCTATACCTATCTCCGTTGTTTCAATATAATTATGTGATCAGCCTTTTTATGATGCAAGCGCATTTATCTGATAAGCTCGTCTCGCTTTATGATGCATGCATATTCTTCTATAACTATATTGCTGGCTTCTCTTTCTGGCAAATACATACTGTTCAGATATGTGCGTCTTTTAACAGCGAATATATACTATTCAGGCATGTACGTCCTTTTTTATAGCGAGTATATACTGTTCAGCTATACACGTTCTGTTTTAAGATGCAAACATACTTATTTTTTCAAGTATATTTCTTTCCCCGTTTTATTACTTTTGATGGCAGCTTCCAATATCTCCACTACAATCATATTATTTTCAAGCGAAGACAGATCGGTTGGCTTTACTTTCAACTCACCTCTTACGGCTGCCTTCAAGTAACGGAATGAGTCGTTGTATGGTGTGGGAAGTGCTTCAGCGCTAAATTTGGTTTCTTTCTTATTCGCGTAAACGCGCATGTCCGTCGCATTATCCTGATAGATATAACCTTTGTCTCCATAGATGTGCATGTCTTTACGGCTTATCGGCCAGTTCCACGAAGCCATGATGATGGTGGTCGTATTCGGGTATTTCAGTACGATGGTTGCGTCATCATCCACTTTAGGATAGACCTGTGGCTTTTGTTGTTTCAGTGTGGCATATACGCTGATAGGCTTTTCACCATTCATCAACCATGTGCTCAGGTTTACACCATAACATCCAAAGTCAACGACTGCTCCACCGCCGTTGAGCACCGGGTCAGTCAGCCATCTAAGGAATTCAGGGCTGCAACCTATTTCTGCCGGTCCCTGATGTCCGTCGTAGACATTTATTCTTGATATTCTTCCTATTGCATTTTCATTCTTAACCAACTCATATGCTTTATGATTTGAAGGATACCATGTTGTTTCGTAGTTAGTCAGCACCATGATATGATATTTCCGGACCAGTTCCTCAATACGTTTAGCCTGTGCGGTGGTTGTAGCCAAAGGTTTCTCCACCATTACGTGTATTCCACGCTGTGCACAAGCCTCTATAACCCTTAAATGGTCGTAGATATCTTCGTAGACAATTACAGCTTCGGGCTTTTTCTTGTCCAACATTTCATCAAGATTCTGAAAGAAAGATTCCTTGTCGACCTTTGCCCTGAGCATTTTGTTATTCCACAGAGTGGTGTCCTTTTCAGCTACACCAACTACTTCGAAATCTCCGCGATTGAGGCGCGAAAGTACTTCCCAAAGATGTCCATGCGAAAGTCCCGCCACTCCTAAGCGAAGCGGTTTATCATTTTGGGCAGATGCAATTACTGCCACTGACATGAAGATTGAAAGAAATAAAATCTTAATCGGATTCATAAATTTAATATTGTTTTTCTACCTATTTATCTATAGCATGTGAAAATAGTCTTTTGTTTATTTAGATGTTATATACAGCTAATCAAAGCGAAAAATGAATATTTCAAAACGAAATAGACAGTATTAGAGTTCCTTTCTTGGGGAAATTGTTATGAGAAGTAACTTGCTCTAAGCCTCGAACCAGCTATGATACTTTTATATTGTATAATAAGACGCTTCTACAAATAGAAAATTATCCTAGAGCTTATTTCTGCTTAGGTCGTCCGTTTATAAGTCTTTGAGCAATATTTCACTCGAATTTTTGTAATAATCTTCTTTTGCCTTCATCAAAACTTTCCATTCCCCGTTGAATACATTTTCCCGATCTATCTTGAAATCTTCCGAACCATGCGAATCCAATCTGTTTAGCAGGGTGGCGACATCTAATTTATTGATGTCCATGGATGGCTGATAAGCAATGTCTTCACTCTTTTCGTCCACTACTGTTTCATGTATCAAGTTGATTTCTTGCAGTTCATAGAGTATTTGGTAAGTCAGGCGGATCGGTATCTGGCAATGTTCCGATATCATTTCAGCATTATAAGGCTCTTCGTTTTTTTCGAAACGTTTTGCAATGAGCGATAAAACCAAAATAGAAATAAAGTCGCGGTACCGGCGACTTATATTCTGGGTATCTTTATCGAAACTGAAATTGTTGATGTTTTGTCCGGCATAAGTCAGTTCCACTCCAAAGAGGCAGATAGTCCATGAAGTCTGCAGCCAGAGTAAAAACAAAGGTAGAGCAGCAAAGCTACCGTAGATAGCATTATAATTTGATACCCATAACTGCCCGCTGATGTATAGATACTGAAAAGCCTGATGTGCCGTGCCCGCAATGATTCCCGAAATAAAAGCATGTCGGAATTTAACTTTAGTATTAGGCATGAAAATATACAATCCGGTAAACATTAGCCAAGTCAGGGCAAAAGGAATCATGCGGATGAGGAACTTTAAAATAGGTGCTAGAAGAATAAAGTCTTCTAGATTTTTGAGTACGGTACTCATAAAGATAGAAAGACCGGCCGACACCACAATGAGTATAGGCATCAAAAGAAACATCGAGAAGTAGTCGGTGATTTTCCGGTACATGCTCCGGGCTTTCTTCACTTGCCAGATTCTGTTGAATGTGATTTCTATACTGCCGATCAGGTTAAGTACCGTCCACAATAACATGATTAAACCCACTCCGATAAATACACCGTTTTTTGTCTGCGAAAGGTAGGACTCCACTAACTTAAGTATAACTTCGGTCGTTTCGCTGGGACCGCCGAATCCTGTACGTATCTGGGTTTCCATTAGATGATCGAACCCGAATCCTCTTGCTATGGCAAATATAATGGCTAAAATTGGAACGATGGCCAGCAATGTGCTGTAAGTTAATGCGGAAGCTTTGTTCATCAGTCGCTCGCTGATGAAGCGATTGACTGCTAAATAAAAGGTTTTGATAATGGTATAGATGGAGAAAGTCCTGCTAGTGACTTCACTTTCCGTGATACGCCAAATGTCGTATGTCAGGAATTTCCAAAGAGCGGCGATACGTTGACTCATAATTAAAGAATAATTATATATGAGTAATGAAGAGTAGGGGATGCTCTTCATCTCTTGGTTTTATATAAAAAAGCAGTCGGTCTGTAAGCCGGGTTCTGTTCCTTACCGATAAAGATAAGGTGTCTGTCATTTATCTGAACCGCATGTTACCATGAACGGCTTTAGCGGTCTACCCTCCGGCATCGGGCGGGCAGCCCTCAAACGCCGGTATACATGACCTTACAACTCCTAAGACGCACAGCCCTTATGTCACCATAAGACTGGTGGGCTCTTACCCCACCTTCTCACCCTTACCTTTTCCGAAGATCAGGCGGTCATTTTCTTCTACGTTACTCTACCCTCGCGGACAGCTTTCTGTTAGGAAGTAGGATGCCCTGTGTTGCCCGGACTTTCCTCATACGTCATTGACGCAAGCGACAGACCGACCAACTGCTAATGGGTGCAAAGATACAATATTTTAGCTACATATTTAGTGACAACGGCATTGTATGCTATTTATTTCTTTTTTACCTTTTCATTTTGACATTATTTCTTTAGTTAAAAAATAACAGAGACTTATTGACCGTTCAATTCTTTTGTTATTCGGATTCGGCATTAAACTCTCTAATTAAACGCTTCATAACTAATGTTTGTTTTATTTCGGAATAAAGCCCACTGTTTCAGAGACACTATTCTCGCTTTAATTTATAGTTTACGATTTGATGAGGCTTTCAACCTCGTGGTGTGTTCTTCGGGAAATTAGAATCTATAATTATCAAAATGCTTAAAATTGCTGAAAAAGTGTATCGCAAATAGAATAAATTTATAACTTTGCTAACACTAATAATCCCTAAATTCTTAAAGGCGATGAAAAAAATGTTCCTTTTATTATCCCTGCTCATATTTTTAAGTTCAAGTGCGATGGCTTTGGAAAATGGTGACAAAATTCTTCCAGCAAATATAACACAGTTGTCCGATAGCATTAAGCAAATTTACGCTCCTGATAAGCGCGTGGCACTGTTTGATGTGGACTATACCGTAGGTGGACAGAATGTGATGGTGCGTGGAGTAACGACTGTGGCGGAAGCTAAAAAAGCTTTGATAGCCGGACTCACAAAAGCAAATTATAAAATAGTGGACTGCCTACAAGTTTTACCGGACAGCGAAGGGCTGAAAGGAAAAACTTATGGTATTGTCAATTTGTCAGTCTGCAATATTCGTGTGGATGCCGACTTTTCTGCGGAAATGACAACTCAGGCTTTGCTCGGTATGCCGGTGAGGATTCTACAGCGTAAAGGTTGGTACCGCATTCAGACTCCGGATAATTATATTGCCTGGGTCTATTCAACTGCCGTGTATCCTGTTACTGAACAAGAGTTGCATGCATGGAACGTCGCCGAAAAGGTTGTGGTGACTTCACATTACGGTTTTGTTTATTCCCGTCCTGATCAGAACTCGCAGCCGGTATCCGATGTCGTATCGGGAAACCGATTGAAAATAAACGGAGAACAGGGGAACTTCTATAAAGTATCTTATCCAGACGGTCGTACAGGATATATTGCGAAATCCATTTCGATGCCCGAGAAAGAATGGCGGGCTGGTTTGAAACAAGATGCAGCGAGTATTATCAGCACTGCCCACACGCTGTTTGGTGTACCCTATCTTTGGGCGGGTACTTCTTCGAAAGGTGTCGATTGCAGCGGATTTATGCGTACTGTATTATTTCTGCACGACATCATTATTCCGAGAGATGCTTCGCAGCAGGCTTATGTGGGTTCGCATATTGATATCGCCCCCGATTTCTCTAATCTCAAACCGGGCGATTTGATCTTCTTTGGCCGTAAAGCTACTGCCAGTCAGAAAGAACGGGTCGTTCACGTAGGAATGTATATAGGTAACAAGCGTTTTATTCATTCACAGGGAAGCGTACACGTCAGCAGTTTTAATCCTTCCGACGAGCTTTATGATGAATATAATTTGGGGCGTTTACTCTTTGCCGTTCGCTTCCTCCCATATATCAATAAGCAGCCGTTGATTAACACGACGTTGACCAATTCTTATTATAGAAAATAAAAGCGACGAATAAACTAAGAATGTAGTATTCTTGGTATGAAAAACTATTTAATTATGTGCTTCGACTTACGTTACAATACAAAAATCTGAATATATGCAGAACAGAAGAGATTTTCTGAAGACAGCAGCCTTGGCCGCTATCGGATCCGGTGTGGCAATCAATAATATGTTTGCCGGGAATGGCGGTTCACCTGCGCCTTTTTCAATTAATAAACAAGGAGCAACTCCAAAGATGAAACTTAATTTCTTTGCTTATGAATTGAAGTTGCATCACGTATTTACCGTGGCGACTTTTTCGCGTAGCACTACTCCCGATGTTCAGGTTGAGATAGAATATGATGGCATTACAGGATATGGTGAAGCTTCCATGCCTCCATATTTGCAACATGAGTTGGGTACAGTGGATAGTGTATTGGCTTTCCTGAAGAAAGTACAGGATACTATCGGGCAATTCTCCGATCCTTTCCAGCTAGAGGATATCCTGGCTTACGTAGATAAACTTTCACCCGGCAATGCCGCAGCCAAAGCTGCCGTAGATATTGCTTTGCACGATCTGGTTGGTAAAATGTTGGGTGCACCTTGGTATAAAATTTGGGGACTGGATAAAGATAAAGCTCCGTCGACTACTTTTACTATCGGTATAGATACTCCGGATGTGGTTCGTGCTAAAACTAAGGAATGTGCCGATCAATTCAACATACTGAAAGTGAAGTTGGGGCGTGATAACGATAAAGAAATGATTGAAACAATCCGTTCCGTTACCAATTTGCCGATTGCCGTAGATGCAAATCAAGGTTGGACAGATAAGCATTATGCACTTGATATGATACATTGGTTGCACGATAAAGGCATTGTAATGGTGGAACAGCCTATGCCTAAAACGCAGCTGGACGATATTGCTTGGGTTACACAGCAAAGTCCTTTGCCTATCTTTGCAGACGAATCTTTGCAACGTCTGTCTGATGTGGTTGGCCTTAAGGGAGCTTTTACCGGAATAAATATCAAATTGATGAAATGCACCGGTATGCGTGAAGCTTGGAAGATGCTCACGTTGGCCCGCTCGTTAGGGATGCGCGTAATGGTGGGGTGTATGACGGAAACTTCATGCGCCGTTTCTGCTGCCGCACAACTTTCTCCTGCTGTCGACTTTGCCGATCTTGACGGTAATCTGCTGATTGCCAATGACCGTTTCCGTGGTATGGAAGTGGTGAAAGGTAAAATAACCCTGCCTAATCTGCCGGGTGTGGGCATCATTAAACTGTAAGACTCTTCTTACAGCGACATTGCGGAATAAGTAATCGACTAAAGCTAACTCATTATGAAAAGACTGGTTTATTTATTTGTGTTCTTTCTGGGCCTTTCGGCGTGCTCCACCAAACCGGTGACGAAACCTTATAAATGGGAAGATGATTTGCATCAACGTTTGCTGAATGATTTTTGCCTCACAGAGTCGCAAGTGAAAGATTATATTCGTAAGTATATCCCCGACGTGACTGATGAGCAAATGCAAAAATGGGAAGCTTCGGGAGCATTGGAGTGTATGACGTTGGATGGCGAGAAACGTTTTTTTCGTAATTCCGGTCCTAATTTATTTCGCGTTGACACCACTTGCAATAATATAAAAGTAGCAAAAGAGGGTAATGTGCCTAGTGGAAGTGAGAAGGTGAATATGGATAACCTTCCCGAAATAATTACGGCGGTGAAGAGTAGCCAAAATTCGATTGCCGCTCCTAAACGTATGCGGATAACCTATACGCTGACAGTTGATAGCAATGCCGTACCCGCCGGAAAAATTATTCGTTGCTGGTTACCTTATCCGCGCACCGATGTTGCCCGTCAAAAAGATGTGAAGTTTATCTCTGCAAGCGAACCGCAATATACCTTTTCTCCAAGAGATTGCATGCATAGTACACTCTACATGGAGAAGCAGGCTCGATATAATGAGCCTACTGTCTTTTCGGAAACATTTGAATATACATCTTGTGGTGAATGGCATCCTGTTAAGCCTGAAGATATACAACCTTATGATACCACTTCTGTGTTATATAAACAATATACTTCACCACGCGAGAAACATATTGTCTTCTCCCCGAGGTTACGTCAGTTGGCTGCACGCCTTACGGCTGGTGAGACGAATCCTTATTTCAAAGCTCAGCGTATTTTCCGTTGGGTGAACGATCACTTTCCATGGGCATCAGCTCGTGAATATTCTACGATTGAAAATATTCCCGAATATGTGTTGGATAACCATCATGGCGATTGTGGACAAGTAAGCCTGCTCTTTATCACACTTTGCCGTATTAGTGGCATTCCTGCCCATTTTCAAAGTGGTTTTATGATGCATCCCCGTGCATGGAATCTCCACGATTGGGCTGAAGTCTATTTTGAAGGTGTGGGTTGGATACCGGTCGATCAATCATTCGGCGTACCAACGTTTGCCCGCAATGCTGATGAAGAGTATTTCTTCTTTGGTGGCATTGATTCGTGGCGTATGGTGGTGAATAATGATTACGGCATGCCGTTGGTTCCTGCAAAAAAGTATCCGCGTAGCGAAACGGTTGATTTCCAACGTGGAGAAGTGGAGTGGGATGGGGGTAATATTTACTTCCCCAAATGGAATTATCACATGGATATAGAGTACTTAAATTACTGACAGTTCGTACAAAAATGTAAAATTGTCACACTCTGCCGTTAATCGCTGTTAAGCCCCGGATATTCACTGTTAAAAGAGAACAAAAAAACATGACATGCAGAATAACAGAACAGTTTTTGTCGTTATTTTAACTCCACAATGTTAAATCAATCTTGAATATTAACAGTTTAAAAAGACTAAAATAGTATGAAACAGACAACGAAAAACATTCTTGGAGTCGCTGCTATTGTGCTCCTTAGTTCGGGAGTAGGAGGATTCACAGCTTATAGAGTATTGCAGAAAGCAAGACCGGCTGCATTCAGTGAATTGTTTCAGCAAAATCCCGACAACATGCGTTTGGCTGCCTATGGCACACCGGCACAACCGGTCGATTTAACTCAGGCTGCCGAGGCTTCCATTCATGCGGTAGTACACATTAAAGCAACTCAGTTGAGTAAGACACAAACCGTGCAAGATATGCCGGATATCTTCGACTTCTTTTTCGGTGATGGTCGTGGAGGTCAGCAACGTCAGATACAAAGCCAACCTCGCGTAGGATTCGGTTCGGGAGTTATTATATCTAAAGACGGTTACATCGTTACCAACAATCACGTTGTTGATGGTGCGGATGAATTGAGTGTGAAACTAAATGATGGTCGTGAGTTGCAAGCTCGCGTTATAGGAACCGATCAGAGCACGGACTTGGCATTAATAAAAGTGCAGGGAGATGATTTTCCTACTATTCCCGTGGCTAACTCTGATGATTTGAAAGTTGGAGAATGGGTTTTGGCTGTAGGTAATCCATTTAATTTAAGTTCTACTGTGACTGCCGGCATTGTCAGTGCAAAGGCACGTTCAATAGGTCCTGCCACCGCCGATGGTAAAGCGGCAGATATACAGTCGTTCATTCAGACTGATGCTGCAATCAATCAGGGAAATAGTGGTGGAGCTTTGGTAAATGCCCGTGGAGAATTAGTGGGTATAAATGCCATGTTATATTCACCTACAGGTGCGTATAGTGGGTATGGTTTTGCTATTCCATCCAATATCATGACTAAAGTTATTTCGGACTTGAGGCAATACGGTACAGTGCAACGTGCATTGCTTGGTATAAAGGGCGGAACATTGGGCACAGACCTTCAATTGGATGATAAGGTCAATCAGGAGATGAAAGACAAGATTGATAAGTTGGGAGTAAAAGAAGGCGTTCTTGTTGCTGAGGTTGTTGAAAATGGCGCTTCTGCCGGAAAACTGAAAGTAGATGATGTTATCGTAGGTGTCAATGGTAAAAAAGTTCATCAATTCTCCGATCTGCAGGAAGCTCTTTCACAATATCGGCCCGGTGATACTGTAAAGGTTAAAGTTATTCGCAATAAGAAAGAAGAAGAGGTTAGCATCACACTGAAAAATGAACAGGGAAACACTAAAGTCGTGAAAGAAGCTGGTATGGATATACTTGGAGCAGCTTTCCGTCCTGTACCCGAAGACTTGAAAAAACAGCTCAACTTAGGTTATGGTTTACAAGTGAGTGGTGTGAACGGTGGTAAAATGTCGGAAGCCGGCATACGTAAAGGTTTTATTATTCTGAAAGCGAATAATACCGTAATGAATACGGTCGACGATTTAAATAATGTGATGAAGGCGGCAGTGAAGTCTCCTGATCAGGTTCTCTTCCTCACAGGGGTTTTCCCATCCGGTAAACGTGCTAATTATGCGGTTGATTTATCGCAGGAATAGGATATATTTTTTAAGGTAAATAGGCTGTTTTTGCAAACAAAACAGAAAAAAGAATGCCGGTATCTAACATATCGGCATTCTCTTTGTTATTACTTTGTAAAGAGTATTATGATGATAAAAAGTTCCTTGAATATTGCTTATAAGCCAATATTTTATAGTAACTTTGCAACCCAAATTTGTTTTAAAGAAGAATGAGACAATTAAAAATTACCAAAAGTATCACAAACAGAGAGAGTGCTTCTCTTGACAAGTATTTGCAGGAAATAGGTCGCGAAGATCTCATTACTGTTGAAGAGGAAGTTGAACTCGCTCAGCGCATCCGTAAGGGTGACCGTGTTGCATTGGAGAAATTGACACGTGCCAATCTACGTTTCGTTGTATCTGTAGCCAAACAGTATCAAAATCAGGGTTTGAGTTTGCCGGACTTAATTAATGAAGGCAATTTAGGACTGATCAAGGCTGCCGAAAAGTTCGATGAAACACGTGGTTTCAAATTCATCAGTTATGCAGTGTGGTGGATACGCCAGTCCATTCTCCAGGCTTTGGCAGAACAGTCACGAATTGTACGTCTTCCGTTGAACCAGGTAGGCTCACTGAATAAAATCAGTAAGGCTTTCTCTAAATTTGAACAGGAAAACGAACGTCGTCCTTCTCCCGAAGAGTTGGCAGATGAATTGGAAATCCCTGTTGATAAAATCTCCGATACATTGAAGGTGTCAGGTCGCCATATTTCGGTAGACGCTCCTTTTGTTGAGGGGGAAGACAACAGCCTGTTGGATGTGTTGGTGAATGATGATTCTCCTATGGCGGATCGCTCTCTTGTGAACGAGTCTCTTGCGAGGGAAATTGATAGAGCTCTTTCTACGCTAACCGATAGGGAAAAAGACATTATTCAGATGTTTTTTGGTATCGGACAACAAGAAATGACATTGGAAGAAATCGGCGACAAATTCGGACTTACACGTGAACGTGTGCGCCAGATTAAAGAAAAAGCAATAAGAAGATTAAGGCAAAGTAATCGTAGCAAATTGCTCAAGACTTATTTGGGATAAATAAGGCGTATCAATTTCCGACAAATTCAAAGAAATTAAAAACCAGTGGTCAAAACTTTGACCGCCGGTTTTTTTTGTTACCTTTGCGCGAACTACAAATGAATAAGAAAAATGAAATACGTTCGGATTTTTTTTGCTGTTACTCTAGTCTTTTCACTTTGTTCAGCCTTCTCATTGAAAGCAAAAGAAAAGAATAAGGACAAAGCTGTTTACGCTTTTGGCGTAGCAGCGTCTTTTAATGACACAGTGGTATATTATACTGCTATTCAAAAACTAGATAGTGTAGAACTTAAAAAAGGACTCTTGCCTAAACGTGAGCAGTATACTTATCAATTGAAAGAATATTTGAACTATGAGTTGAAGAGTCCGGATTATACTTGTATGATTTATTTTTCTGAAAGTAAGAGCCAGTTGGAGAAGGAAGAATCTAAGCTGAAGAGTAAATATAAACAGCGCAAGTCTTTTTCATTGGTTCCAATAGCTCCTGAAGCTTTTGCTTTTAAATATCCAAAGAGTAACGAGTAGGCGGGATTGCATAACTACTCTATAATGAATGACATAATAAACAATTTTATTGTATTTTCTGTTTAGAAACTAACTAGCTATACTTTTATGTATATCAGACTCAAACACTTTCTGTTTTCATCCGTACTTTTACTGTTAATTGCGGCATGTAACGGTCATGATGATCCTGTACCTACTCCTTCTGGGGCTAGTCGTACTGTTTTGGTGTATGTGGTGGCGGACAACAGTTTGTCTAGTTTTGCATCTGATGATATCAATGAAATGATGGCGGGAATGAAGCAGGTTGATGAATCTTTATGCAATCTGCTGGTATATGTTGATGATAAATCTACTCCTGTATTATATCGCCTGACTAAAGATAATAAAGGCGTAGTGACTAAGCAAGTTGTAAAGTCCTATAGCGAACAGGATTCCACAGATCCTATGGTGATGAAAGAGGTAGTCAATCAATCTTTTGGAAAATACCCGGCCGATAGTTACGGATTGGTTTATTGGTCGCATGGTGAAGGCTGGCTACCTATTTCGCAAACAAGAAGTGCTGTTTCTACAAGATGGGTCGGGCAGGATACAGATGATGGACATGGGGGAACTCATTATATGAATATCTCTGAACTTGCTTCAGTTTTGAGAGTTACTCCTCATCTTGATTTTCTACTTTTTGATGCATGTTTTATGTTTTCTGTTGAAGTGGCCTACGAACTACGAGATTATGCTAACTATTTGATTGCCTCTCCTACTGAAATTCCAGGTCCCGGAGCATCTTATGATTATCTTGTACCAGCGATGTTGTCTACTGAAAAGGCTGGTGATGATGGAGCAAAATCTATTGCTTCCGCTTATTATGACCCTTATGCATCTACCTACAATTCTTCTGTGAATAATACTAATAATAATTGGACTTCCGGAGTATCTGTCGGTGTCGTCAAAACTTCCGAACTGGAAAATTTGGCGAACGCTACCAAAAATATATTACCGTCTTCTGTAGATAATGCAGCTTTAGCTGCATCAATTTTTAACTACGATAAGCGTTCATCTTCATCTTACTCATTTGTCGGATACTATGATTTGTTGGGTTTAGCGAAGCAAATTACAAGCAGTGGGGCTTTTACTACATGGAAATTTGCTTTTGATAAGGCGGTTATTTATTGGAAAACTACGCCAACAAACTATTCTCAGTTTATTGGTGGTAATTTTTCGATGGAAGAGACTTCTGGTTTGTCACATTATATTCCTTTGATAGCCAATTCAAAAGCAGCCGTTGCTTATCGAACTTGTGCATGGTATACTGCTGCAGGTTGGGACAAAATAGGCTGGTAGTTTATTATTGTGACATGCTACAATGAATAGCTTTGAAGTTGCTATATTTTTGATAATAATATTAGTATAAAAATACAATTTTTGTTTTAAAAATACCGTCTTTATTGTATATTTGCCTAACTAATGCAATAATAATGGGATGAAGCCATATAGAAGAACATTCTGGACTTTTCTGCTCACTTTCATATCTCATACGCTTGTTGTTTTGCCGGTGTATGCTATTGAAGGGGCCCACCCCATTGTCATTATAAGTTCTTATAACCCTGATTCTCGTCAAACATCTGTCAATATTTCAGATTTTATGGAAGAATTTCGCTCTTTAGGGGGCGATATTCCTATTTCTATGGAAAATATGAATTGCCAAAGCTTTTCAGAGTCTCCTTTATGGAAAGGCAGAATGAAACAACTCCTTTTAAAATATCAAGGCGAAAATTCTCCTTCATTGCTTGTACTCATTGGTCAGGAAGCTTGGGCTTCATATCTTTCACAAGAAAAATCAATGACTGGAGATACTCCGGTACTGATCGCATTGGCTAGTCGTAACGCAATTATATTGCCCAAGGATTCGAATAACCTAAAGAAACTAATGCCTAAGTCTATAGATCTATTTGAAGACTTTCCTCATTCCCATGTACATGCAGGATTTGTATATGAGTATAATGTAGAGGCTAACATTAATTTAATTAAGAGACTATATCCTTTTACACGCAATATTGCTTTTATTTCGGACAATACGTATGGCGGTGTTTCACTCCAAGCTCATGTCGTGAAAGAAATGAAGAAATTTCCGGAACTTCGCCTTATTTTGTTAGATGGAAGAACAAATACTATTTATTCCATAAGTGATAAACTCCATTCTTTACCTCCAAATACTGCAATTCTTTTGGGTACATGGCGGGTCGATATGCGAGAAGGGTATTTTATGCGAAATGCCACCTATACAATGATGGATGCCGCTCCGCATATACCGGCTTTTTCGATTAGTTCGATAGGTATAGGCTATTGGGCTATTGGAGGGTATGTACCAGCTTATCGCCCGTTGGGAGCCGATATGGCTAGACAAGCTATACACATTTTAGCAAACAAGAATAAGATAAATCACAATGTGGAAATCATTTCCAACAAACTTCTAATTGATGCGGAGAAAGTAAAAAAGCTAAATTTAAACCTTTCTTCCATTCACGAATCTATTGAGTGGGTCAATGAATCTCCTTCATTTTATAGTCAATACAAATATTGGATATGGGGGGTAGGAGCTTTCTTATGCTTCTTGTCCGGAGGTTTTTTTATTAGTCTTTACTTTTATGTTCGTACAAAAAGACTAAAAGATGAATTGATCGTTTCAGGTAGGGAGTTACGTGATGCAAAAGACAATGCGGAAGAGTCCAGTCGGTTAAAAAGTGCATTCCTTGCTAATATGAGTCATGAAATCCGCACTCCCCTCAATGCAATTGTTGGCTTTTCCGATGTTTTGGTATCAGGTGATTATACCGAGAAAGAAGGATTGTCTTATGCCAGTATAATTCGTACAAATTCTAATTTACTACTTCGGTTAATAGACGATATACTCGATTTATCTCGTTTGGAAGCTAATCGTATTGCGTTTACTCCGGAAAGGTGCAATATAGTTCCGATATGTGAAGGATTGATTTATTCAGCCAACCAGATTTATACTTCATCCGAGAATCACTTTATTTTTCAATGTAAAGAGAAAAATGTTGAGATGATTGTTGATGTCCAACGATTTCAACAGGTGCTAAGTAATCTTGTATCCAATGCGGATAAATTTACTCAGGAAGGGGTAATTATATTGAAACTTGATTTGGATTTAGTACAAAAAATGGTGATCTTTTCGTTGACGGATACAGGTTGTGGAATACCCATGGATAAGCGTAAAAAAGTATTTGAACGTTTCTCAAAATTAAATGAATATATTCAAGGTACGAGATTAGGATTGGCCATTTGTAAAGTAATTGTTGAAAAATGGGGCGGAAAGATTTGGATTGATCCCGATTATTGCGAGGGTTCACGTTTTATCTTTACTCATCCGCTTGAGTTATAATAAAACGTATTCTATATGGACAGAAAAAATGTTATTAGATTATCGCTATTTGCTTTAATGTGCGTCACTCATTTATTTGCTCAGGAGAAAGTGGTTAAGTTGAAAATTGTGCAGACAAGTGATATACATGGTCATTACTACCCCTGTGATTTTGTTACCGGACGCGATATGGGAGGAGGTTTATCTCGAATATCTTCTTTTACAAGCAAGTTACGTCAAGAATATGGCGACAAATTTTTATTTCTTGAAAACGGTGATATATTGCAAGGGCAGCCAACTTCTTATTATTACAATTACATTGATACTCTCTCTACCCATGTAGCAGCTTTGATGATGAATTATATGGGGTATGATGTCGGTAATGTTGGAAATCATGATATTGAGACCGGACATGCCGTATTTGATCGCTGGGCCGGCGAATGCCATGCACCGATATTGGGAGCGAATGTGATCAATACCGTCACAGGAAAAACGTATTTTAAGCCATATCAAGTATTTATTCGGGATGGTGTTAAAATAGTTGTTCTTGGTATGATAACTCCCGCAATTCCCGCGTGGTTGTCTGAGAACTTATGGAGTGGGATGCGGTTTGATGATATGGAGGAGACGGCTCGCCGATGGATGAAAGTGATTCGGGAAGACGAAAATCCCGACGTGATAATCGGGTTGTTTCATGCTGGGCAGGATGGTTCTATTTTAGGTGGAAAGTACCGTGAGAATCCATCGTTAGAAGTAGCGCGCAATGTTCCCGGTTTCGATGTGGTACTAATAGGGCATGACCATATTGCCGATTGCAAAAAAGTTATGAATGTTATGGGTGATTCCGTTTTAATAGCCGATCCGGCTAACGATGGAATGGTGGTATCTGACGTGGATATTACAATTCATATTGTAAATGGAAAAGTCGTTCGGAAACAAATTGATGGCAAATTATCGGATATGTGCAAATATCCTATTGATGAAAAATTTATGGCAACATTTACTCCTCAGTATAATGCGATTAAATACTTTGTCTCTAAGAAAATGGGTACTTTTACTCAGGATATCTCTACAAGATCCGCATACTTTGGAAGCTCAGGCTTTATGGGACTGATACATACGGTTCAACTTCAAGTTGCTAATGCTGAGATTTCTTTGGCTGCTCCTTTGTCTTTTGATGCAAAAATATCCAAAGGAGATATTTCTGTCAGTGATATGTTTAATCTGTATAAATACGAGAATACCCTTTATGCAATGGAACTTACCGGTAAAGAAGTGAAAGGTATACTTGAACAATCTTATGCAATATGGACTAATAGGATGAAATCGCCGAAAGACCGTTTTTTACTGATGCGTGATACTCCTTGGGAAGGTGCCGAGACTAGAGCGTTGTTTGTGAATAGCTATTTTAACTTTGACTCTGCTGCGGGAATTGTATATACTGTTGATGTCTCAAAACCACAAGGAGAAAAAATTCATATTATCAGTATGGCAGATGGAAGCCCTTTTCTTATGGATAAAAAATATCGAGTTGCGGTCTGCTCTTATCGAGGTAACGGTGGTGGGGGCTTAATTACCGAAGGTGCAGATATCCCACAGGATAGTTTAAAGTCACGTATCGTTTTTGCCACAGATAAAGATATGCGGTATTACTTAATGCGTTATATTGAGTCTAAGAAAGAGATAACTCCTTATACAATAGAACGCTGGAAGTTTATACCGGAAGATTGGGTCAAGCATGCCGCTAAACGTGACTATGATTACCTCTTTGGTAAAACAGAGAAATAAGCGAAAGGGGGTAACACGCCCATAACCCCCTTAAACTTTTAAACACAACCTCACGGTTGCGGTTATACTTTCATTTAATAACAATAATAATATATAATCAGCCTTTTCTTCTAAGCAAGTTACTCCAGAACCCACTTTTTCCAGGCTGCTGACGTGAAGAGTTAAAAGTATCTGAATATACGTCTTCAAACGACATTTTTTCATGAATCATGCGATAAATCATTCCCCAATCTGGAAGACCTCCCAAATTACGGTCGTCAATAAATATATCTGCTTTTATTTTGCGAGATAAGCCCTTATGATCATCTTTCTCCTCTGGATAGTCGCGATTTACTGCATAAAACTCTATGCCACGTTCTCTGCACCACTTTAGCGCTTCATCCAATAGTTTCCCTTCACGCACAGTCCAAAGAATTAATCTGTGCTGCTCTTTAATTAACATCTTCAATGTTTGTACGGCAAATGGAACTTCCTCTCCAATCTTTGGATACCGATGTTCCACAATCGTTCCGTCAAAATCTACAGCTATAATCATATCATAGTAAAATTAGGGTGTTGTCACTTGTTCCATCACTTTTGAATAGATATCCACCAATTCTGTGGTCATTCTTGCCATACTATACTTTTCCTTAACTAACTTTCTACCACGACATCCCATTTTGATTCTTTCACTTTCCGGGAGATCCAATTCTTTTTTTATGATCTCTGCCATATTCTTGGTATTCGTATTAATCCTCCATCTGCAACCATAATCATCCACCTCTTTCCACTGTGAATTCTGAGATATGATAACAAGAGTGCCGCATGCTAGAGTCCTTGTTATATTCATATCTCTATCTCCTGTTTGCTGTAAAGAATAAATAACTCAGCCTGCATCATCCATCTATCAATTTGCTCTGTAGTTGCTGTCTCATAAAAATCGAATAGCCCGTCTATACCCATTTTTTTGCCTTTTCCTTCAATAAAGCGATAAAGCACGGATTCCCTTCATCTATAACCCTGATTCTATATTCGATTAATTCATGCTTTAACAAAGTTACCGCTTCCAGTATACTCATCATGTTACTTTCAGTATCCTTACGGTTAAAAAAATCGGATCCTTTTTTCTCCTCTCCCCGTTCATTTTTTTCCCAGTTTCCACTCCACTCACAATTTGTACAATCTTATCTTTGCTACAACACTTTGAAATCAAAGCTTTTTCTGCTTCTGTCATTACCATTACAATATTAGCTTTTCCCATGGCTTTTTTATGGTAAAACAAACGAAAACCAGCTTTTTTATCAAAAAATCTTTAAGGCGAGAGTACAGTCCGGTACCCCGCTTCTTTTGCCCATTTCAGAGGTATTGTGGACTGATACATTACACAATCACTCACATGTATTATGTCCGGCTTTACTTCTTTTAGTATATTCAACCATACCTTTTAATTTTTTGTTGATGAAGAAGCAAAGGGTATATAATGTATTATACCGTGTAATAATATATATGAAATAAAGTGTGGTAGATATACCACATGAATTTCTACTAGTTTACCTATTTCGTTAATGAATGATAACTTGCTTTGAGTATTCCCTTCAAATAATAGGTCTGCGTAGGGTATGAAGAAGAGAACTTTCATTTTATTATTTAAGATGCACTTTGAAAAATGCACCAATAGACGGATATTTACACCGATTCAACTCTGCTATGAGATTAATGTGGTCTTTCCAAACAGAATAAGCAGCACCTATATTAACAGATTTGGAGTCATATTCAGCCATTATATTTAAAGGATTATAAAATACTGGTCGATAATTTACACCTAAACAAGGACCATTGAGTGGATAGTCTTCTCTCTTATTGTATACGTATGCGAAATGAATTCCCAATTCACCTCCATAGAGGTTTAGATGTTTTGTTGCAGCGATATAATAACGTGAATAAAAGCCATTACTTTTATTTGTTGCTGCACTTATAGAGCCACCATTCCATGAATCACCTACTACATCATTCCCTCCTATAACGATTTGTGGAGTCCAAGCTTTCGACCATCCCTCTTTCCATACTCTTAGGCGAATCGAAAAATTACGGTCTTGATTTACAAATTTACCATAAGTTGAGGGAGCCCAATAACCATCAGTTAAATAAGGATCATTCTCTAATGCTTTGTGGAGAGTGCAAGTATATGCAATTTCTACCCATGGGAAAAAAGAAATATTGATATAATAATTAAATGTATTATAGAACCAGCGTGATGGTGTAGTATGTTTTTCTAAAAAGCCACCACCAAATATGGCTGTTTTATCCCGTTGCATATCAGCTGTAGGCATATTCAATAAACCAGTGGTACCATAAGTAAACTGTGCATTAATCTTGCTTATAGACAGCAGCATAAATATCAAAAATAACCATGTAGCTTTAGTTTCCATAGGAAATTTATTATAACGCTTACTGTATTTAGCTATAAGATAGAATGTGGTAAGAAAAATGAATATAACTCTATATTTTGGCAAAATAGAATTTTTGCATTCTTATTGCTTCATATTTAGAGTCAAATCCACTTTTCTTTACTTCTTCGGCATAACTTTTTCGTTTAGGCAAATAGTTCTCAATCGCCTTAACTATTTTATTTGCCCATGTTTCTGCGCTTTCTTCTAAACCTATATAATGAGCAAGTTCTGATGCAGTTGTTTCTTCTGTAATATTCTTAGAGAAGAAGATTGGAAGCCCTGCACATTGTGCTTCTATTCCTACAACAGGCATTCCCTCATACAAACTAGGTAATAAAAAGGCATCGAAAGCATTATAAAACTGTTTGATATCATCTCTACGCCCTAAATCAACCACTTTGTCACTAATTCCATGTTTTTGAATTCTACAGTGCATTTCGTGTTCTAATTCTCCAAATCCAATTAATACCAAAATTGCATTTTCTTGCTTCTTTGCAATCTCATTAAAAATATCAATTAGAAAAAATGGATTTTTCTGTGGAACATATCTGCCAATAAAACCATATACTACTTTATCTGTCCATCCAAATTTGTTACGAGTGGTTTGTCGAAGTTTATCATCAAAAGAATTTTCATCCGTATTTATGACCGTTTTAAATATGCTGATCTTTCCTCTACCATAAGCTTTCTTCCCAAATTGCCAAATACCACAATCTATTGAGTTAGCCATGTAACAATTTGTAAAACAGTGAGAAAAAGGGCGCAAAGCATATTTTATAAGTGTTTTCTTTTCATTTTTATCACCTTTTGATATGCTTTCGGAAATTCTCACTTTTACTCCGGCAATCCAGCCTAATAGCATAGGAAATATGTTGAGTGTATTATCAAAAGCATGTATTACTTCATAATGGTTTTCTCTAAGAATTTTGTATGTTTCCTTCAGGTGAGGAATAATGTTTTTATAAGGAGTAACCCTATAGACTCTTCCTCCTAGTATTTTGATTTCTTCTTCTGGAATACCATTTGAATCAGAGTCACAAATAAAATCAAATTGTATTTGAGTGTGATCTAAATGACGATAGTACTCCATTATCAGATTACGTTTACCGCCAGAGTGTAATACCCCAGCTATTATGGCTATTCTTAACATAATATTATTCTCTTATTGATTCATTATAAAACGACAAAATTCCATCCAGCATAGGTGTCAAATTTACATCTACTAAATGTCTCATGCTATCTATATTTAAAACTACATTGGAGACGTCTACAGGACGTGCATTTTTATATTCAATCTTAAAATCCACTTTTGAAATAATTTTCAAAAAAGCAAGTACATCATTTACAGAATATCCTCTACCGCTGCCTATGTTGATCGTTACATTACAAATATCTTTATTTATAAGTTGATAAAAGGCGTCAGAAAGGTCTTCTATATAGATATAATCACGAATTGCAGAACCGTCTCCCCATACTTCTATCGTCTTTTTTTCTATAATTTTACCGATAGCCACAGCTACTAGTCCTTGTTTTCCAAACAAATTTTGTCCATGACCGTAAGGATTGGAGGAGGGCCTGACGATGAGATATTTAAGCTTTTCTGTTCTATTTTTAAACAAAATACTGTTTTCCATCATTTGCTTCGACCATCCATAATAGGATATGGGTTCCATACTGTCAGTTTCCATATATGGTTGAACAGTTGTTCTATTGCCATAAATTGTCCCTCCCGAAGAGAAATAAACAAATTTAATGTCTTCGTTAGCACAAAATTCCATTAATTCAATCGAAGGGAATATCACATTCTTAAATTCATTGACATAATCATCGTAGGTACTACCGGGAATCAATGTTGATACCAAATGTACTACTACTTCTATTTTATTAGTCAAAAGAATGTTCTTTACTTCATTTATGTCGCTCAGAGGATTTCTGAAAATAGTTAGATTATAATCTCTTAGTCTTGATATATTGGCAAATTCAGGTTCCAAAATAAAAATCGAATGATTCTCATTAGAGATAAAACGTTTCACCAAATTGGAGCCTATAAAACCTGCTCCACCGATAAATAATATATTCATATGATTAATTTGCCTTTATGTTTAATGTATACAAAAATGATTCTTCTATTTAATTTTAATATCTTTCACGAAAGAATTTATCTGTACATTCATTTCTTTCAAAGATTTAATTTTCTTTCCATTAATTGTGATATTCTTGAATCGAACCTTCTTTAATATACGGTTTTCGTCATAGCCACCTAATTGAGATGGATTTCGATTTTTTCCGTTATATGTAATATTCCGAAAAGTTACATTCTCAATTCCATATCCGGGTTTTTTGTTATAAACTTTACTTAATGTGACTCTGAGGTTAAATAGTTGCCCAAGAGTGAAATCATCTACCCGAATCTTTTCAAATAGTACGTTCCGAATAAGGTTATTATCTCCACATGTGATTGCCATACATCCTTGAGCTGCTACTAAAGATTCTTTCTGTTCCAAAATATCGATATTGTGAAAAGTAAGGTTTTCAATAATGTTTTTTTCTTTATCATCTTCGCCGTGTACCCCTATATTGATAGGATGTGCTTTGTCAGCCCATAGTATTGAGTTTTTTACTGCGATATTATGAACATCACCATAAAATGCTCCTCTATGGCCATAAACTGCAATACAGTCATCAGAATTTCTTAAAAATACATCCTTAATTGTCATGTCACTACATGACATGACATCAATTCCATCGCTCCACTTTTCGCAACTGAAAGATTTTATATTATTAATATCAATTTTACTGGATTGTCCTCCATAAACTGTGTAGTGAATGGGATTTATAAAAGTAATACCTGATATGGATATACTTGTAGAGAATGTTATTGAAATTCCCTGTGCAGGACTCATAACAATTCCTCTACCTAATATTTTCACATTAGTAACTTTATTACATAATAATCTTCCTTTTAAAACAGCTCCAGGAGCTATGTATACTATTTTGTTAGAAGGAATAATAAAATCTGTTCCTTTTTCTGGTTTATGTAATCCGGCACCAAAGTAAATTACATTGGGATCATTTTCTGTGTACGCTTCTTCTTCACACGCATTTGCAAAAACATGAAGATTATGGAGACGATCTCCATTACATTCTATAGATAATTTTGTAGGACTATCTATTTGAAAGTATATAGTATTGTCATGTATTGCGGGTTTAATATTTCTATTTAGGGGTCGAATTGTTACAGTATTTAGAGTTTCGCTGTTCTTTTTTATCATGATTTCGATCTTACCTGAGAAATCGAATTGTACCATTGAAGCATTGGATTTGCTATTTTGGATAAATCGGAGTATTCCCACCCATAAAACCGATTTTAAATATCCCTAAAAACGGATTAAAACGGGCCTAAAAAACGGAGCATTCCCGTTCATTTCTTAAGAAAATGAGCAAAACCGGGCAAAAAAACGGAGCATTGCCACCCAGTCATCATCCAAGACAGGAAAATGACTCATAAAACGGAGCATTGCCGTTCACTTTAGCTTTCCAATCTTTTGGAAATCAACCCGAAACGGAGCATTGCCGTTCACTCAGATTGCTTTCTCAAAAAGTCGGAGCATTGCCATTCATTTTTTTATTTTGCAGGCATTTCACTAAACGATTCAGCCATGGCAGGTAAAACGAAAGAAATGAGTAAGATAAAACAAGTATTACGTCAACATTTAGATGGAGTTTCTAACCGCAAGATTGCAGATAATCTGAGCTTGAATAAAGAGACGGTCAACAAATATGTCCGCAGGGCTGTTGAAGACCGCATGAAGCTCACTGAACTTTTGGAACTGGAAGACCCGGTGCTTGAGTATCGTATGACTGGAGGACATCCCGCATACGTTGACGACCGTTTTGAAACATTTAAGTTCAAGCTCCCTTATTTTGAGCGACAAATGGGACATAAACATGTCACTCTGAAAAAACTCTGGGAAGAATACATCCTTGAGAATCCCAATGGCTACCAGTTAACCCAGTTCCGCTATCACTACGGTCAGAATAGCAAGGCCAAAGAACGTCCTTCGACTATTTTGAAAGATCTTTATGTGCCCGGGGAAAAAGGCTATCTTGACTTTGCCGGGGATACGCTGGAATACATCGACCGTGAGACGGGAGAGATTGTACGTCCTCAAACCTTTGTAGCTAGCTTGCCTTGTACGGACTACGGCTATGCTCTTGCAGTCCCTTCGCAGAAGAGTGAAGACTTCGTCTATGCCGTCATGCGCTTTCTTGAGGCAATAGGAGGTGTGCCCAAAATACTGGTTCCTGACAATCTGAAAGCCGCGGTGGTTAAGTCTGATCCATACGAGCCTGATATCAACAGGATACTGGAGGATTTTGCCAACCATTACGGCTGTGTGGTTCTTCCCGCACGTCCACGCAAGCCGAAAGACAAATCCACGGTGGAAAACCATGTGAAGCTGGTCTATCAGCGCGTATATGCCGAACTTCGGAATATGAGGTTTTATTCGCTGGAGGAGCTCAACACTGCCATCGCAGAAAAAATGAAAGCGCACAACCGCAAACGCATGCAGCAGCACCCTTACTCCCGTGAGGAACATTTTCTGGCCATAGAAAAACCGGCCTTAAAGCCTCTACCCGAACAAGGTTTCCAAATAAAGAGCTACACGAGCCTGAAGGTGGGAATCAACGGTTGTATCTACCTGGGACGCGACAAGCATTACTACTCGGTACCCTACACATATATTCACCGACAGGTTAAGGTTATCTATACGCGTACCCTTGTCAAAGTCTTCAGTGGGCAAGAATGTATAGCCACACACCCAAGAGTCTATGCTGAAGGTAAATATACCCTTATCAACGAGCATTTGGCTTCCCACGCCAAAGCATATCGGGAGCGTTCTAAGGAGCATTATATCAATAGGGCGTCTTCCATTATGGCTGAGTTTGGAGAAGTGGTACGTTATATGTTTCTGACCGCCGCACAGCCTGAAGAGGTCTATTATAAGAGCTGCGACGGACTACTTCATCTGGCCAGGGCAACCGATCCTCTCCTCTTCCAGAGGGCCTGTGAAACGTCTTTGCAGTGTCAGCGCTATAACTATCCGTTCATAAACAACTTAGTGAAAAGCAAATGCAGGGGGCTTGACGAACTGGATCAGAGCCGGGCGGAAAGTCTGTCCCCTCCTAAAGAACACCGGAATATAAGAGGTAAAAGCGAGTTTAAATAACTGTTCAACGTCTAACTAAAAAAACAATTAAAAATGGATGAAATTGCAAATCAACTCAAAAGTCTGAGAATGCCCGGAATGGCAAACTGCTGGACATCTTTACTGGAAACCCGCAGAGTAGCGGAACTCTCTCTGGCAGACGGGCTACAACTACTTCTGCAGGCGGAATATGACGGGCGGAAAGAAAATCGTAACACCCGCCTGATTAAAGAAGCGCACTTCCGATACCATGCATCCGTCCAAGAACTGATCTTCGATGCTTCACGCGGCTTTGACAAGACACTCATCCTGCGTCTTGCCACAGGTGAATACATCAAACAAGGAGTTCCTGTTATCATTACGGGGGCGGCAGGAACAGGCAAAAGCTGGCTCGCTACCGCACTCGGGTATCAGGCTTGTCTGTCCGGCTTCAAGGTCAGGTATTACGGAATACAGAAGCTCTTCGAACAGATTGCCGTTGCACGTATGGAAGCCACTTTACCGCGATTCTTCGACAAAACGGCGCAAACGGACCTGTTGATACTGGATGACTTTGGGATAAAGAAACTGGACGGTCAACAGGTGCTTGATCTGATGGAGATGATTGAAGACAGGCATGCACGGAAGGCAACCATCATTATAAGTCAACTGGCAGTGGAAGACTGGTATGAAATACTGGATGCAAACACCACCGTGGCAGATGCTGTTTTGGACAGAATCGTGCATACAGCACAGCGTTTTTTGCTTACTGGTGAAAGCATGAGAAAAAAATAACTATTTTTGTAACGCCTACTGAATCGTGCATTAAAGTGAACGGGTATCACCGATTTAGCTGGGTGGGTATCATCCGTTTTTTCCACTATTTAGATCAACTTTTACATTATAGCTAAATAAATCAATCCAATCAGAATTTCCGACTTGTCGAATTTTGATGGTATAATCAGTATTTTTATCACATCCAGAAGATGGGTATACAATAATTTTTGCACTAACAGTTGTAATAGTAAATAGTAGCAATAATACTGTGAATAAAAACTTTCTCATATGGAGATTTACTTTGTATTCTTGAATATGAATTTAACAAATCCGAAACTGATAAATGATAATATACATGCAATTCTAGTTTTTGTTCGGGCCTTTTTATCTTGGATTATGGCTTTTCTGTGCTTTTTGATGAAATTAATTAATATTTCTTCTTGTGCATGATTTTTCGGCATGGGTAATAGAATATGCCAATATAGACTTACGCACCGACATTGGGCGGCTTTTATGTTTACGGGAGCTTTTATTGTTATTGTTTCTAATAATTCATTTGCAAGTGGGATTGCATTTAGTTTTTTTGCATTAAATGTTTCGCCTTCAATGCTATCATTCCTTTGCTGATAATAATAGGTTTGTGTAGGAGTAAAAACAATTTTTTCACTTAGTAACAATAATTTATACGTAGTCCCCAAATCTTCATAAATAAGCCCCTTGGGATAACGTATATTCTCAAATAGACTGCTCTTATATAATTTTCCCCATGCTGTATTATCAAATAGACGTTGATACAGCATTGCTTCCAAGGCTTCATTTTTATTTAAAATATAGCATTTTGAAGCCTTATAAGTATAATTTAGTCTCGGGAGAGCTTTGGCATTTTCATTTATACAAAGATGTTGACTTACTGCAATATCAGCTTTGTATTTATTTAATATATTCCATCACTAGTGTCCCATTAAAATTGGGACGTTATTAAAATTAAAATAAACTTGGCTCATTAGAGTCGTCTCGTTCTTTGTCGTATTGAAAATTAGTTTTGTTAAAGAGGTCTTTTAAGTGAGTTTTATCCGTTAGAGATATGCTTAGGATTTGGAGAACTTCGTATGTGCTTCTATCAAGTTTCATCTCATGTTGAATGATTGCAACCAAACAGTAAGTGCATATAGCAGTGTAGATTTGTATTCTTACAGCATTTTGTGTGGTACCCCAGAACTTCTTGATTTTGAGATGCTGCTTAAGCCATTTAAAGAACAACTCCACCTGCCATCGGTTTTTATACAACTCCGCTACTTGAAGAGCTGAGATATCCATGGCATTGGTTAAGAATACAAATTCTCGTTTTTGTTCTTCATCCCAATAGCGGACAAATCGAAGTCTATCAGGATAATATTGCTTTGGATAAAATCCAGTCAATTCGATCATCATGTCTGAAAGCACATTCTTCGGCATTCTCCGTTTCCATTTGATGGCTTTATATTGAAGATTCTTTTTGGCTCTGACAACGAAGCAGGCTTCTATTTGATGAATGCGATACAACATTTTGAAGTTGTTGTAACCTCGGTCAAAGATATAATAGGAACCTGATTCGCAGGGGATTTTATCCATCGCTTTTGAATCATGAACTGAGGCTGGTGTAATATGAAAGAATGTCGGAATTTGAGTCTCTACATCATACAAGGTGTGAACCTTAATTCCTCCTTTCTTTTTTCGGAACTTCGCCCACCAGAATACAGCAAGACATAAGTCGATTGTTGTGGAATCAAAAGCATATACGTTTCCTCCCAACTTGAAGATATCTGTCTTACGTTTCTTCTGCGCTTCATTTACCAAGGAGTAAGCGAACTCTTCAAAGATTCGATAGTCTCTATCCTGATTCGTCCGAGCCAAAGATGATTTTGACACGTTCTTACCCATTCCTAAGTGATAACACTTAGAGCGATGAGCCCCCAGAGCAATAATCAAATCACGCAAACTTTCCCTATTGGATAGTTGACCGAACATGAGTGCAAGCAATTGATTCCAGCAAGTGAAGTGCTTCACATACTTGTCACCGTTATACTTGGCTACGATTCGATTGAACCTGTTTCTATCAAGAAAGGCTGTTAGCTGAGCGAAAACGAATTTATTCTTATGCATTGCAAATTGATTAGAATTTGCAAAGGTCAGAATTGAAATCCGTTTTTTTGAAAAAACTCTGTAACTAACTAAATTTCAAATATTTCAAAGAGCGTTTTGCGATTTTAATGGGACAGCAATGATATTCCATAATGTTAAAATATAGGTTGAAGATACAAAATCATCACTATCTATAAAGGTGACATATTCTCCCGTCATAATATCTAATGCTACATTGCGTGCATCGGAGAGCCCTCCATTAGTTTTGTGTATCACTTTAATGCGATGATCTTTTGATAAATATTCATCACATAGACTGCCACAGCTATCAGGTGAGCCATCGTCCACGAGGAATATCTCAATATTCTGATATTCTTGGTTAAGAATACTATCTATACATTTTGATAAATATTTTTCAACCTTATATATTGGTACAATGACAGATATCAGAGGATACATGTTTATGTTATGTTTTATTTTATATGACAAATCCTGTTTAATTCATATCTATGAGAGGTCGCGATAGAAAAATTATCGGTAGGGTATCCACATGAAATCATGGCGATGAAAACCTCATTTCTGTCAATCTCACAAATTTTATGTAGTCTCTTATCTTTTCCAGGGGCATTACTGCAATTGAGAATACAACACGCTATGGAATTTGCATGTAATGCATAGAGCATATTCATTGCGAAAATGCCACCATCTATATATGCTTGATAACGTTCATGGGCTCCTCCAAAAACGCCTAACTCTGCAGTTATGACTACTAACTTATTGGCTAGATATCCAAATCCACCTGCACCTCCTTGGATATCAATGATTTCTTTTATTTGATTCTTGTTTTTAAAAATATATGCTCTAGAAGTCTGTCTATTACATGCTGATGGCGTGTTTAGTACAATATTTAATGCTGATTTAATACTTTCTATTGGAATATCTTCTTCGGAATAATTGCGAATACTTTTCCGGGAATCAGAAAAAAGATTAAATGGTGAATTTATATTTCTAAAGTACTCTTCCTTAGTAGTAGAAAGCTGATTAGTCGCTTTTGTTGTAATTTTACTTTCAGCCAAATTAATTGTTTTTTTTATCCTTGCTTCCAATTGTGATGATATTTTAAATTCTTGTTTTGAATGAAATAGCAGGTATTCTTTTAAAACTCCAATAGCATGCTGGACTTGATCAGAAGTTGATAAATCATATTTTATCACTAGTGTCTACTTAAAATTATTAACATTGAATATATACATTTGAAAACATGGAGTTTACGAGCAAAATATTATGTCCACGATTTGAATGGCTAAGTTTGCATCCAATCACCAAAAACGGATACAGATGCTTAGTGGAAAATATATATTTGCTCAACTCATAGAGTTTCTTCCTCAGAAATACTTTCAAAGACTTGTTATGAAATACGAAGGAGATAAATACGTGAAACATTTCACTTGTTGGAATCAGTTGCTTGTCATGATGTTCGGGCAACTCTCTAACCGGGATAGTCTTCGTGATTTGATTAGCATAATATCGGCACACTCCAATAAAACCTATCATCTTGGATTTGGAAAGAATGTAACGAGAAGTAATCTCTCCAAAATGAATGAAAGGCGGGAACCGAAAATATTTGAAGACTTTGCTTATCGCATGATAGAGATCACCCGAATAAAACGGATAACCAAAGACTTTGAAGTTGAAGGACACGTTTATGCCTTCGATTCTACGACTATTGATTTGTGCCTGAATGTTTTCTGGTGGGCAAAGTTTCGGAGCGCGAAAGCTGGAGTTAAAATGCATACGCTTTTCGATGTTGAAACACAAATCCCCGCATTCATTCATATCACTGAAGCCAAAGTACACGATGTGAATGCCATGGATATAATTCCTTATGAAACAGGTGCATATTATATATTTGACCGTGGATATTTTGATTTGAAAAGACTTTATCATATTGACCAGATTAATGCATACTTTGTCATGCGTGAAAAGAGCAGACTTAATTATGAAGTTGTAAGGGACATTGATACTAAGCACAATCAAGGAGGTATACTTTGTGACCAATTGATAAGACTGACAGGCTACGCTTCTATCAAGAAGTATCCTGACGAGCTGCGTAGAATTGTATTTTATGCCGAAACGCTGAACCGGACCTTTGTCTATCTGACCAATAATATTGAAATATCTGCTGAACAGGTTGCTTTGCTTTACAAATACCGTTGGCAGGTGGAGCTCTTTTTTAAATGGATCAAGCAGCATCTTAAAATCAAGTCCTTTTGGGGAACAACTGAGAGTGCTGTAAGAATACAAATATTTAGTGCCATTACAGCATATTGCATGGTAGCAATTGTGGAGCATGATCTTCAACTCAATAGAAGCAACTACGAAGTGTTGAGAATATTGAGTGCATCGCTTCTGGATAAGACTCCAATTAAGGACCTCTTTACAAAAGAGCTTGTTGATGTGATTAATGATGGACAATTAAGTCTTAATTTTTTTAGTGGACACTAGTGATAAGTAGATAGGGTGTTGTGACGGCACCCTTTTTGAAGAAGGTATTCTTCATATTCTTTAATCATGGATGATGTAACTTCTGAGAAGGTTAATTCTTGTCTTTTAGCAAACTGTAGAAAACTCTTAATAGTACTGGTGTAAATTCCGGCTGTGCTGTATCGTCCTGCATTTTTAAGTTCTAAGATAAGAGCATAGGTGTACGTGCGTATTGTTGTCATTTAACTGAATATTTTGTTTGTAAATATACTCCATAGATGTTACTTTTCTTAGTCTAGTGATAAGGGTTAAGGTATATTATTTCCATGGGAAATAATAAAAAAATATATTCAGCTGAAAAAGTTTTTTTTTGACATATTCTTTACAAAACGCCTGCACGTACTCGGCTTAGCGTTTCGGGAGTCATTAGTAGATAGGAGGCTATATGGGCTAATGGTGCCCGTTTAATTACTTCAGGGTGAGTACTCATTAATTGATTATAACGTTCACGAGCTGTTTCAAAACGCCAAGAGTCGGCTTTGACTTGCGACACAATAAGAGAATATTCTAAAATCTTTCGGTAGAATAAATTGATTTCCCACGACATTGCAGTTAGTCGCATAAATCTTTCGTAAGGTAGCATGTAGACAACTGCCGGTTCAAGAGCTTGAGCCATGAGGTGTGTGGGTACATGTTTCAATGTGCTTTCAATAGAAATCAAAATACAACCTTCGTAAGAGAAGTGTTCGGTGATATCTTTCTTGTTTTTATAATAGAATTGACGTAACATGCCCTTGCCTACAAAAACAATTTGCTCGCATATCTCACCTTCACCAAACAGAAATTCGTCTTTCTTCAACTCCTTGCGGACAAGAATCTCTTCCAATAACTTTCTGCCTTCTGGAGCCATATCGGGATATCGGCTATTGACAACAGCGTCAATAGTTGTTTTTAATAGTATATCTGTATTTGTTGTCATAGAAAGGGCTATTGATGTTCTGCCTACAAAAATAGCAAAAGCTTGACATAAATCAAAAAATAAGGAGATAAGTATTGCTTTTTGTAAAAAGCCGTAGTCCTCGATCTTTTATTAGAGATTTATTGCGTAATATTTTTTTTCAGTGTCTATGATTTTGAATGTAAGCTCATTAAAAACTTTGAAGGGAAAAGGATGGAAAAAATATACAGTAAAGATTTGCATACTCCAAAAGTTTACTCTACATTTGCACCGCATTTGAAAAGAATGCGGGTTAAAGGAAGTGTGGGTGAGTGGCTGAAACCACCAGTTTGCTAAACTGACGTACGGGCAACTGTACCGGGGGTTCGAATCCCCCCGCTTCCGCAAACCAGCCGGTGGATTCGTCTAACGGTTAGGACACATGCCTCTCACGCATGCAATACGAGTTCGATTCTCGTATCCACTACATTTTGAAATGATGCACTCTTAGCTCAGTTGGTAGAGCAACTGACTCTTAATCAGTGGGTCCAGGGTTCGAATCCCTGAGGGTGTACAAAATATTCATAAACGGAAGCTACGAAAAGTGGTTTCCGTTTGTTTTTTATTACTTGTCATGTTTTAGTTGGATCATACCGAAATTCTGGGATCATACCGAAATTCTGAGGGATTATAATTTTAAGCATAAATTTTAGATAATCTGAATAAGAAGAAGGGGACATCTCTCAATCTTCTGAGTAGTGCCCTGCATTGTTTTATTTTGCATTAAAGATTCGCTGGCTCATTTGTTGCACGGTTCTTGAAGAAGCCCCATAAACCGTAGCCCTTTGGTTTTCAAACCGTAGGGCTTTGCTATGCGAACCGTAGCACTTCGGTACGGGAACCAAAGTGCTACGGTTCACGCAATGGATGCTCTTGAATAGGAGTTAGCAGTCCCTCGGCATTTAGCAGTGATCTAAGAGAACGGGTCGGATCGTAGTATTAAAGAAATCTAGTATTATTACTCCAAAGAGTATGAATTACGATTGTAGCTGCTTTATAGTATCGCAAAACCAACCAATTATCTTACGAATTGAGACATCTGCATTATGATTGTAACTGCCTTATTGCTTCCTTAACCTTGTTTATATCGGTGATGTCACGACTGTATTCTTCCACTTTTACTACTCCTCCCATTGTTACATTTGTACTACGGTATCTCATGTTACTTGGAGTGGCTGACCGTCCCGATAGATGGAATTCACGGGCATTTGTTTCGGAAGCTATCTTACGAATGTTTTGCGCGTTGATGCCGCATCCGGGCATTATGATAATACGTTCTCCGGCTTGTGCAACCAGTTCTTTCAACATAGGGATGCCTTGCTCTGCTGTGTTTGCTTGTCCTGAGGTGAGAATGCGTTGACATCCGGCTTTTGCTATTTCTTCGAGTGCTTCCTGCGGATTGCGGCACATGTCGAACGCCCGGTGGAATGTAATATTGAGCTCTTGGGCTGCTTCAACCATTTTTTTTAAAAAGCAAAGATCTATATCGCCTTCGGAAGTCAGGCATCCGATGACTATACCATCACCTCCTAATGAGCGGACTGTCTCAATGTCGTGTAGCATAATCTCTTGTTCCAGCGGGGAATAAAGGAAGTCTCCTCCGCGGGGGCGGATAATGACATGAAGCTTTGTCTCTGTGAGTAATTGACGTGCCATGCGGATTTCACCCCATGATGGGGTAGTACCACCTTCGGGCATGCCGGCACAAAGTTCCACCCGATAGGCTCCGGCTTGCTGGGCATACAAAGCGCTTTCTACCGAGTTGGCGCAGACTTCTATGAGCGGTTGTAACGATGGTGTATGCGTAGTCTTCATTGTCAAGTATATGTAGGTTATGTATTTACGTCTGTATTTAAGCGGCTATTTCACAAAGTGTTATCGCTTGTTACAGTGACGTTTTGTCGGACAAAGATAGCGGTTAGGCGGTGGATTACAAGCGATTTTAGTGCATTTCGTTGTTGAGAATGATGATTATACTAATTTTATGCTTTACCTTTGCAGTTCGAAACCAAAAAAGAAAAGGCTTTGGATTGGCTATACAATTTATTCGTTGAGCATTCCGCTTTACAAGCGGTGATTGTGCTCTCTTTGATTTCCGCTATCGGACTAGGGTTGGGAAAGATACATTTTTGGGGAATTTCCCTGGGTGTGACGTTTGTGTTTTTTGCAGGCATTCTTGCCGGGCATTTCGGCTTGTCTATTGACGAACAGATGCTGAATTATGCTGAAAGTTTCGGCCTGGTGATTTTTGTGTATGCATTAGGGCTGCAAGTCGGCCCCGGTTTTTTCAGTTCTTTCCGTAAAGGTGGGGTACAACTCAACATGCTGGCTTTAGGCGTTATTTTGCTGGGCACACTGATGACCGTTGCAGGAAGCCTTGCTCTGGGAATATCCCTTCCTGATATGGTGGGAATATTGTGTGGGGCTACAACGAATACACCGGCTCTGGGAGCGGCTCAGCAAACACTGAAACAGATTGGAATCAGCGCCAATACTCCGGCATTGGGTTGTGCGGTAGCTTATCCATTGGGTGTGATAGGGGTTATTCTTGGTATATTGTTTATTCGTCGACTATTGGTTCGTAAAGAAGACTTGGAGTTGAACGATAAAGAAGATGTGAGTAAAACTTATATCACGGCTTTTCAGATACACAATCCTGCAATCTTCAATATGAGCGTGAAGGATATAGGTAAACTTAGTTACCCTAAATTTGTAATTTCACGGTTGTGGAGGGATGGAAACGTCAGTATTCCGACATCCGAGAAAGTGATGAGGGAAGGAGACCGGTTATTGGTCATTACTGCTGAGAAAGATGTTCCCGCACTGACCGTTCTTTTTGGTGAACACGAAAATACCGATTGGAATAAAGAAGATATTGATTGGAATGCTATTGATAGCCAGCTGGTTTCACAGCGTATTGTGGTAACCCGCCCGGAGCTTAATGGAAAGAAGTTGGGGGCTTTGCATCTGCGCAACCATTATGGAATAAACATTAGTAGGGTCTATCGTAGCGGGGTGCAACTTTTGCCGACTGCCGAACTGACTTTACAGTTGGGTGACCGCCTCACAGTTGTAGGAGAGGCTGCGGCCATACAAAATGTGGAGAAGGTGCTTGGAAATGCAGTGAAGAGCTTGAAAGAACCTAATTTGGTTGCGGTATTTGTGGGTATTGTACTCGGACTCTCTCTTGGTGCCATACCGCTTACCATACCCGGCATCAGTACACCTGTTAAACTGGGACTTGCCGGTGGCCCTATCATTGTGGGCATATTAATTGGAACATTTGGGCCAAGACTGCACATGGTGACTTACACCACGCGAAGTGCTAACTTGATGCTTCGTGCTTTGGGACTTTCCATGTATCTGGCTTGCTTGGGATTGGATGCAGGTGCAAACTTCTTCGATACGGTTTTTCGTCCCGAAGGCTTACTGTGGATCGGAGTAGGGTTTGCCCTTACCGTGATTCCGGTATTGATAATGGGTATAATAGCTCTCCGCTGGTCTAAAGTTGATTTTGGCTCGGTGGCGGGAATGCTCTGTGGCAGTATGGCCAACCCAATGGCTCTGAATTATGTCAACGATACTATTCCGGGAGATAATCCTTCAGTAGCTTACGCCACCGTATATCCGTTGAGCATGTTTCTACGTGTCATTATTGCACAAGTATTACTCATGATATTTCTAGCTTAGCTCCTTTCGTACATATAAAAGGTGCTTTATGCCGTCTTTCTATCATAATGTTAGGACTGTTTCGGAGTGAATTTAGTAGCTAAAGAGTATAATACCTGCTTCTGCAATCAGACCTTTATCGTAAGTGGTAGACTTGTTATAATAGCGACTGCCTCCATCTGATATTTCTGGCTTAGCTCCTTTCGTGCATATAAAAGGTGCCCAATGCTGTCTTCCTATCTGTAATGTTAAGACTGTTTCGGAGTGAATTTAGTAGCTAAAGAGTATGATACCTGCTTCTGCAATCAGACCTTTATCGTAAGTGGTAGACTTGTTATAATAGCGACTGCCTCCATAACCACCGGTGACAAATACTCCCATCTGGTGAGTTAGTCTGTATTCAAGGTTTAGTCGCGCTTGTAAAGCATAAAGCCTCTCCGGGAAGCCGTAATCTTTGTTCTTAAATAGCTCAATATGCTGGAAGCCCAGGTCACCGCTAATGAAGAGTTGCTTGTAGAGAGGAAGCTCAAGTCCTGCACGATAAAATAATGAAGCAGAGAACTTATCACTAAAGTCGAGATAATGCGTACCAGCCCCTATTATGGTGTAAAATAGCTTGTTTTTGAAACGGGCACCTATATTCAGTTTGGTAGAGTTTCCACCGAAGAGCATTAGCTGCATGCGCGTTGAGGGATTGGCATTGACAAGACCAAGTTGAAAGCCGTTGAAATTATCTTTGTAATAGTTGTATAGTCCGATTTGGAGTCCCTTACCTCTTGTCGCGAGATTGACAGGCGATAACTGCAAACCGTGGAATGTACCTCCGGTGATATTGGATAATCCGGATAACTGTATTCCGGCAACGTCACCACCTGCTATATTGGCAAGTCCCGATAATTGGACTCCTTCTACATTCTTTCCAATAATTCCTAGGAAGCCTGATAGAGCTACTCCGTTAAAATTATCTCCGGAAATGTCTGCCAAGCCGGCTAAGTGTACTCCGGACGATTGCTTTCCCGTCACGTTAAGCAAACCTCCTACAGCGATACCCGAACTGTTATCTCCGTTAATGTTGGCTAGTCCGGACATCATCACGCCTCTGACATTATTGCCTGTGACGCCGACCAGTCCCGATAGCGAGAAACCGGTCAGATTATTACCGGTGACATTGGTTATTCCCGATAACTGTATTCCCCGCATATTATTTCCTGCAATATTGAAGATACCTCCAACTTGAACACCATTCACGTCTTGGCGAACCACGCCTCCAAGAATGTTAAGTCCGACACCATTGAGGCGGTTCATCGTCGAAAGAAACCCAAGGTTGAGAAATGTGCTGCCCACACTATCATTTGGTTGGGTGGAGACTTTCCTCCACAAGGAAAGGTTAATGCCGGGGATGGGTTTGTGTGGTTTCAATGTCCTTACATCCTGCTTTGGAGCGATGTTATCAACTGTATTATTATCCAACGTATTTGCATTGCAAATACTAGAGAAAGATGCTATGATTACACATGCTATGAAAGATAAAGGTCGTCTCATTTCTTTTAGGTTTATGTTTTTTCAAACAAGGTTGTAGCCTTTTTGTTTAGTTTCCACTCATTTAATCCTATTGATTCGGACAGGAATTGCCCGAAAGAATTGTGCCCAAGCCGTCAATCCGGTCTTGGGCACAATTCTTTTTATCCTTTAGCTTCCTGGTAGAGGAAGCGTTTGATAGAACGTTTGGGAGTCTTCTCGAATTCTTCGGGATATATCTTCATCTTGGCAATCTGACTATATGCAGGGAGGGTAGTGTTCAGTGCTTGCCTGTTTTCTTCCATTATCCGCTCGATGTCATTGTTAGTCAGCCCATGGGCAAATGCATCATCAAAATCGGGATAAACCAGCCCTACAAGCTTTTCATTCTGCTGTACAATGATACTTTCTGCCACATAAGGCATATTGTTGAGCTTATCTTCTATTTCTTCAGGATAAATGTTCTGCCCGCTAGGTCCGAGCAGAAGATTCTTGCTGCGTCCTTTTATTGTGATGTTTCCTTCGTCATCCATTAAGGCGAGGTCACCGGTGTGAAGCCATCCGTCTTTATCGATCACTTCGCCGGTAGCTTCTTCGTTCTTGTAATAACCCAACATCACATTTGGTCCGCGACAAACAATTTCTCCCGGTACATTCTCCGGATCGGGAGAGAGAATCTTGACTTCCATACGGGGTACAGCTTTTCCACACGATCCCGCTTTGAAACGACTCCAGTCTTCGTAGGCAATGATTGGGCCACATTCCGTCATGCCATAACCGACGGTATACGGGAACTCAATCATACGTAAGAACTGCTCCACTTCCTGATTGAAGCCTGCTCCGCCGATAACCACTTCTGCGAAGTTTCCTCCGAAAGCATTGATCACCTGCTCTCGTACAGTTGCTTTGATCTTGTCGTTGATGATGGGTACTTTCAACAATAATTTCATTGTTGGAGTCTCCAGTTTAGGAAGTACGTTCTTCTTTATGATTTTCTCAATAATGAGAGGCACTGCGACAACTAAGTTTGGCTTTATCTCTGCAAATGCCTGGAAGATGATTTTCGGGCTTGGTGTGCGGGTAAGGAAGAATATTTGGCACCCCACAGAAAACTCGTATAGGAATTCGAATGCCAATCCATACATGTGAGCCATAGGCAGCATGGAGATGATTTTACTACCGGTTTTCAATGGTAGAACTTCGAAGGCAAATCGAGTATTCGACCAAAGACTGCGATAGGGTAGCATCACTCCTTTGGAGTAGCTTGTGGTACCCGATGTATAGTTGATAACAGCCAGTTCTTCCGGTTGGTCTTTATGATAGGCAATGTGTTCCGTCCGGAAGTTCTTAGGAAATTTCTTTCCGAACAACTCATTTAAATGCTCACGGGCGTAGCTCAGCTTTTCAGAACGCGATACAGTAAGTGAAAAATCAGTCATTAATACTATCCCTTCGAGCAATGGCATTGCCGACTCATTCAGGTTTTCCCATACCACATCACCAACAAACAATAGTTTGGCTTCGGAATGATTGACAATGTTATGCACATTATCCGCTTTAAATTCGTGTAAGATAGGAACAATTATCGCTCCATAAGTGAGAGTGGCTAGGAATGTAACCCCCCAATGTGAACTGTTGCGACCACAAACGGCAATCTTGTCGCCTTTCTTGATTCCGCTATGTTCGAATAAGATATGAATTTTCTCTATTTTACGGGCTACATCTTTGTATTGTAAAGTAGCGCCGTTATAATCTGTTAAAGCGTCGAGATCCCAGTTTTGTTTGATGCTTTTCTCTATGTAAGCGATAAAGCTCTGTTCCATAATATTATATTTGCACAGTTAGTTATAAACTGTGCAAATATAAGGCTTTCCGAAAACAAAGCAAATTTTTGTAGGGAAAAGGTTCTCTTGCGGGATCAATGTTTCAGGTACCAATCATACAATCGCTTTACCCCTTCTTCTATTTCTATCTGGTGGTGCCAGCCCAATGCATGAAGTTTTGATGGGTCGGTTAGTTTGCGCATTGTTCCGTCCGGTTTGCTGCTGTCGAATGTCAAATTTCCTTCGTAACCCACGGCACCAATGATCAGTCGCGCTAGCTCCCGAATGGTAATTTCTTTCCCCGTACCAATATTGATGTGGCAGTTGCGTATATCTTTATCTGAGGTATGAGTATCTTTGAAGTCTACTTTCTCCATTACAAATACGCTTGCATCAGCCATCTCTTCGCTCCATAAAAACTCGCGTAGTGGAGTTCCCGTGCCCCAAAGCTTCACTTCTCTGTCGGTGATGCCATATTGACATAAGATTCCTTTAATGTCTTCCCATGAACTATTCCCGTCAATGCCTTCGACCGGGCGTTTATTGAGATCTTCACGTACACTCTTTTCATCGTTATTACGCAAACAATGAGCCAGATGTATTTTTCGTATCATGGCCGGTAGCACATGGCTACGCTTGAGATCAAAATTATCGTTCGGACCGTAAAGGTTGGTAGGCATTACCGCTATGTAGTTTGTGCCGTATTGCAGGTTGAAGCTTTCGCACATTTTCAATCCGGCTATTTTAGCTATGGCATACGGTTCATTGGTATATTCCAAAGGCGAAGTGAGCAATGCATCCTCTTTCATAGGCTGCTCGGCATCACGCGGATAAATACAGGTGCTACCCAGGAAAAGCAGTTTCTTTACATTATGACGGAAGCTTTCCCCTATGACATTTTGCTGTATTTGCAAGTTCTTGTAGATGAAATCGGCACGGTATATACTGTTTGCCATGATTCCTCCAACAAAAGCTGCAGCTAGAAAAACGTATTCGGGACGTTCCTCATCAAAGAACTTTCTGACTGCCACCGCATCCAATAAGTCGAGTTCGCGGTGACTTTTTCCTATCAGATTAGTATATCCTTTTTGTTGTAGGTTTTGCCAAATAGCCGAACCGACCAATCCATGATGACCTGCAACATATATTTTTGCGTTTTTCTCCATTATTCATCCTCCATTTTTGCCCGTAGATGCAGCTTCTTGACAAACTTCATATCGTGAGCAGCCATAATCTTCACCAGTTCAGGGAAAGAAGTGCTTGACGGGTTCCAACCCAGTAATGTTCTGGCTTTGGTCGGATCACCCAGGAGTTGTTCCACCTCGGAAGGGCGGAAGTATTTCGGATCAATTTCCACGATTGTCTTTCCTGTTGCGCAATCGATACCTTTTTCTTCAACACCTTCGCCTTCCCAACGCAAATCTATTCCGACTTCTTTAAACGCTAAAGAAGCAAATTCGCGTACGGTATGCATTTCGCCTGTGGCAATGACAAAGTCTTCCGGTACGTCGTGTTGCAGAATAAGCCACATGCACTCTACATAATCTTTAGCATAACCCCAGTCGCGACGGGCATCAAGATTACCTAAATAAAGCTTGTCCTGAAATCCTTGAGCAATGCGGGCTGCTGCCAAAGTTATTTTGCGGGTTACGAATGTCTCACCCCGGCGTTCGCTTTCATGATTGAAAAGGATGCCATTGACTGCAAACATACCGTAACTTTCGCGGTAGTTTTTGGTAATCCAAAATCCATATTGTTTGGCTACGCCATAAGGACTTCGGGGATAAAACGGAGTGGTTTCTTTTTGGGGTACTTCCTGTACTTTTCCATAAAGTTCGGAAGTCGACGCCTGATAGATTTTAGTCTTCTTCTCCAATCCAAGTATACGTACGGCTTCGAGCATACGTAACGTACCTACGGCATCGGTTTCGGCGGTATATTCGGGTACATCAAAAGATACTTTCACATGACTCTGAGCTGCCAGGTTATAAATCTCGTCGGGTTGCACCTGCTGAATAATGCGGATTAACGAGCTGCTATCCGTCATATCGCCATAATGCAGGTTTACAAGACGACTCTTTTTCATATCGCGAACCCATTCGTCAAAATAGAGATGCTCAATACGTCCGGTATTGAATGAAGACGAACGGCGCAGTATGCCATGAACTTCATATCCTTTTTGCAATAAAAATTCAGCAAGGAATGAACCATCTTGTCCGGTAATTCCTGAAATCAGTGCTATCTTCATAGTTTAATATTTATTGTTTGATTTTCGAAGTGCAAAGTTTGTATTATTTTGTGAGAAAGCAAAATAAAAGGTCAATTCTTTGTAAGTAAAAGCTTAACACCTTTAGGTTGATTGTCGGAATGTTTCGTCGTGACAAATGTTGCTGTAAATAAAACCTTAATATTCATTTTAGGGTGAAACTCTATAGAATAAGGGGGTGGAGTTATTGTAGGTAGCACTAATTGGGTATTACCTCGAACAAATGGCGCATGGGGTTTGTTTCATAGCAAATAAATAATAGAAGGATATAAAATTTAAACAATTATGATAAATCCACAACAAAAATCGGATATTGGTCTGATAGGACTGGCGGTCATGGGTGAGAATTTAGCTCTGAATATGGCTGGTAAAGGATGGAACGTATCAGTTTATAATAGAACTCTTCCGGGAGTGGAAGAGGGGGTAGTGGAGCGATTTGTAAATGGCAGGGCGAAAGATAAGAGCATTACCGGCTTTACTGATATTGCTGCTTTCGTGGAGTCAATTCAATCTCCCCGTAAAATCATGATGATGGTGCGCGCCGGAAGTCCTGTTGATCAATTGATGGAGCAGTTATTTCCTTATTTATCTCCGGGAGATATTCTAATTGATGGAGGAAACTCTAATTACGAAGATACGAACAGGCGGGTGGTTTTGACAGAATCCAAAGGTTTCCGTTTTGTCGGTGCGGGAGTATCCGGAGGGGAAGAGGGGGCGCTGAATGGCGCTTCTATTATGCCCGGAGGATCCGAGTCGGCTTGGGAAGAAGTAAAACCTGTGCTTCAGAGCATTGCTGCAAAAGCCGAAGATGGGAGCCCTTGTTGTCAATGGGTAGGCCCTGCGGGCTCGGGACACTTTGTCAAGATGATACACAACGGCATTGAATATGGTGACATGCAACTGATTTCAGAATCATATTGGGTAATGAAGAAGTTACTGAATTTGAGTAATCAGGAGATGTCGGCCGTGTTCTCAGAGTGGAATGAGGGAAAGCTTCGAAGCTATTTAATAGAGATTACAGCCCGGATATTACAACATCGGGATAAAGATGGTGGTTATCTGATTGATAAAATATTGGATACAGCAGGACAGAAAGGTACCGGAAAATGGTCGGTAATTAACGCGATGGAATTGGGAATGCCTTTGGGACTGATTGCCACTGCTGTTTTTGAAAGAAGTCTTTCTGCTCAGAAAGATTTGCGCGTCGAAGCTTCGGGAACATTTAAAGCCAGACCTTCGGAAGTAGCATATAACCGGCCTGAATTAGTGAATGATATCTATGCTGCTTTGTATGCATCGAAACTGGTATCTTACGCTCAAGGATTTGCCGTATTGCAACAAGCTTCCGATAATTTCGGATGGAATTTGGATTTGGCTTCCATCGCGCGTTTATGGAGAGGTGGATGTATCATTCGCAGTGCTTTTCTGAATGATATTGCTGCTGCTTTTGAAACATCCGAAAAATCCGTGCATCTATTGCTTGCTCCTTATTTTAAACAGGAAATTGACCAGTTACTTTCCGGATGGAAACATCTCGTGTCGTATGCCATGAAGAATGAATTGCCGGTACCGGCTTTTTCTTCGGCGCTGAATTATTTTTATTCCCTTATATCGCCACAGTTGCCGGCTAATATGCTGCAAGCGCAACGGGATTATTTCGGAGCGCATACTTTTGAAAGAGTGGATCAATCTCGCGGTACATTCTTCCATGAAAACTGGACCGGTCACGGGGGAACAACAAAATCAGGTACATATAATGTATAATGTACTGCATGGAGAGGAGGTAATATGGATAAGTTTGTAATGGTAATATTCGGTGCTTCGGGAGATTTGACAAAACGTAAACTTGTGCCGGCACTCTATGAACTCTATGCCGAAAATCGTTTGCCGCAGGAGTTCTCTGTGATAGGAATAGGACGTACGGCTTATGATGATGAGGCTTTCCGGAACTATATAAGTAAGCAGACGGAGAAATTTATTTCGTCTTCTGATCATGAAAAGACTAATATAGACGGTTTTATCAGTCATTTATATTATTTGGCTATGGATCCCGCTAAAGCAGATGGTTATTCTTTACTCGATAGTCGTTTGAAAGAATTGGCGGGAGGCGGTCAGTCGGATCACCTTCTTTATTATTTGGCAACACCACCTTCGCTCTATGGTGTAATTCCGGTTCACTTGAAAGAAGCCGGTTTGAATGGTCCTCATACCCGTATCATTGTGGAGAAACCATTTGGGTATGATTTGGAATCTGCCCGGGCTCTTAATGCAGTCTATTCATCTGCGTTTGAAGAACGGCAGATCTACCGTATCGATCACTTCTTAGGGAAGGAGACTGCTCAGAACATACTTGCACTTCGCTTTGCTAATGGTATCTTTGAGCCTCTTTGGAATAGGAATTATATTGATTATGTAGAAGTTACCGCTGTTGAGAATCTGGGAATAGAACAACGGGGTGGCTTTTACGATGGAACCGGTGCTTTGCGGGATATGGTGCAGAACCACTTGATTCAGCTTGTGGCACTGACGGCTATGGAGCCCCCTGCGGTGTTTAATGCCGATAGCTTTCGTAATGAAGTTGTTAAAGTCTACGAGTCGCTTGCCCCACTGACAGAGGAAGATTTGAATGAACACATCGTCCGCGGGCAATATACTGCTGCGGGTAATAAGAAGGGTTATCGTGAAGAAAGTAACATTCCCGCAAACTCACGTACTGAGACGTACATTGCGATGAAACTGGGTATTGATAACTGGAGATGGAGTGGGGTGCCATTCTATATCCGTACCGGTAAACAGATGCCGACTAAGGTTACCGAGATTGTGGTTCACTTCAAGAAAACACCTCATCAGATGTTTCGTGGAAAAGAAGAAACCCAATACTCTTCGATGAATAAACTTATCCTCCGTCTGCAACCCAACGAAGGCATTGTACTGAAGTTTGGCATGAAAGTACCCGGCCCTGGGTTTGATGTGAAACAAGTGATGATGGATTTTAGTTATAAAGAATTAGGTGGAGCTCCTGTGGGAGATGCATATGCCCGGTTAATAGAAGATTGTATCCAGGGGGATCCGACATTATTCACCCGTAGTGATGCCGTAGAATCTTCGTGGAAGTTCTTCGATCCGATATTACAATATTGGAAGGAACGTGATGATGCTCCTTTATACGGTTATCCTGTCGGAACTTGGGGGCCTTTGGAAAGTGAAGCTATGATGAATGAACATGGAGCCGAATGGACAAATCCATGTAAGAATTTGACGAATACCGATGAATATTGTGAATTATGAAAACATACGTCTATAGTACTGCCATAGAAACTGCACGCGCACTGATCGAACGTCTGCTTCGTCTGATGGACGAAGACAGGACTAAAGTGTATTACTTTGCATTTAGTGGGGGCGGGACTCCTTCTTTAATGTTCGATCTCTGGGCTAATGAATATAAGGATATCACACCTTGGGAACGAATGCGTGTTTATTGGGTGGATGAGCGTTGCGTGCCCTGCGATGATTCTGAAAGCAATTACGGTACGATGCGACGTTTGTTGCTCGATCAAGTACCTATTCATAAAGATTATATCTTTCCGATATACGGTGCAAATCCTCCCGAAGCAGAAGCTAAACGTTATTCGGAGACTGTTTGTGCTACTGTACCTTTGTGGCGTAACCGTCCTTTCTTTGATGCTGTAATGCTTGGAGCCGGTGATGATGGGCATACTTCTTCTATATTCCCTGGTCAGGAGCATCTGCTTTCGTCTACCGAACCGTATGAAGTCAGTCGAAACCCCTATAACGGGCAGCTTCGTATTGCAATGACGGGTAATGTATTGTTCAATGCCAAGAAGTTGATTTTCTTAGTTACCGGTAAAAGTAAGGTGAATGTAGTCCATGACATTACCGCTTCGGGTGATACCGGACCGGCTGCTTATGTGGCTCACCATGCCTGGAATGTGGAAATCTTTTTGGATGATCTCGCAGATGGTAGAAAAATACTCCCTTAGCAGATAAATATGCTAAGGGAATAATTCTTTTTTAGGCAGCGATGTGATGAGTACATCATCGGCCCTTTATCAGATGCTAAGGAAATACTATATGCCTTCAAACATTCTGCTGCGGGCTAGCATACAAGCTCCGATGATTCCAGCCTTATCTTTCAACTTAGAGGTGCTTACCACCGAATCTTTATTCACCAAGTTAAGTGAATATTTTCTGATTGCTGTTCGGATAGGCTGGGTGATATAATCTCCGGTTAATGACAACGTACCTCCGATGATGACCAGTTCGGGATTGAATATATTGATCAGTCCTGCAATTTGCTTACCCAGCTTTTGCCCGATCTCTTCCACAATTTCAATGCATAAGACATCTTCTTTGTTGACGGCGGCAATGATCTCATCCAAGGTGACAGGATCTTCCATGTTGATTCTTCCGGATAGAATAGAATTTTCCCCTTTCTGTATACGCTCCAACAAAATGCGATGAAAAGCTGAACCCGAAGCTTCCGTCTCTAGGCACCCTTTCTTTCCGCAATGGCATATTATTTCGTTATCGAACGTACTTACATGACCGAATTCACCCGAAAAGCCCGATTTACCTTTATATATTTTCCCGTCGATAATAATCCCTATGCCCAATCCCCAACTTACATTCACGAATATGATGTCTTTTTCGCCTTTTACACATCCTTGCATATATTCGCCGTAGGTCATAGCCCGGGTATCGTTGTCAATAGTGACGGGATAGCCAATCTTCTCGGTCAGTACATCCGCCAANGGNCGCTCNTCAAAATTGAANTGACTGAAGCTGAATCCNGATTCCGGATTTACACGACCCGAAACATTCACATTGATATTGAGTATTTTCTCGACATCCACTTCGGAACTTTTAATGAAGTTCTGGATAAGTAGACACAGCCTTTCCATGCCTTCCTTGCTGTTTTCAAACTGATAGGGGATATCCATTTTGAGTTCCACCATCTCTCCTTTAAAATTAATCAGTCCTATATTAATTGAGAAATGCTTGATATCTACTCCAATGAAATAACCCGATTCGGGGTTTAATCCGTACAGACTGGGGTGGCGTCCACCACTTGTTTCCAGTTTGCCATAATCATTGATATATCCATCATCACACATTTCGCTGATTAGCTTTGTTATGGTAGGTACACTCAAATCCATTTCTTTGGATAGGTCTGTGAGGGTGGAACTACCATTATATATATAATGAGTAATAATCTTCTTTTTTAATAAAGCGTTCTTGCTTCCTTTCTCTATCTCTTTTAATAATTGTTGGTTCATATTGGATCTATTTTACTTGTAGATACAAATTTAATAAAATAATTTATTAAATAGGGGTATATTTCTGTTTTTCTATATTTCTACCCTTGTGGTTTCTTATTTCTTTATTTTCCTTTTTTAATATTATTCCTTTATTTCTTTAAATTCATCTATTAGCAATACTAATATATAAGGTATTTAGTTTAAATGTTAAATATATATGCCTTATATAATAAAATATTTCATTATATATTGTTTATATAATAAATATATGTATTTTTGTGCAATACCTAATACTCCAATATACGTTAAATCAAATCGAAAACTATATGAAAATGAATAACCGAAGAGATTTTCTGAAGAAAACGGCATTAGCGGGTGCCTCACTCTTGGCTGCTCCATCTTTATTCGGAAAGACACTGACCGATGAAGGGATTTATGAAGCTACTATTGAAAATCAAATTGAAAGTAAACTTATCGTTCCGAAGAATAACGGTTTAAAAATCACAGGCACATTTTTAGATGAGATTTCCCACGATATCCCTCATCAAAATTGGGGGGAAAAAGAGTGGGATATCGATTTCAGACACATGAAGAACATTGGTATAGATACCGTCATCTTAATTAGATCAGGTTACCGGAAGTTCATCACTTATCCCTCAAGATACTTATTGAATAAAGGATGCTATATGCCTTCGGTTGATTTGGTGGATATGTTTCTCCGCTTGGCCGAGAAGTACGGTATGAAGTTTTACTTCGGTTTGTATGACACCGGACATTATTGGGATACACGGGATATGTCGTGGGAAGTAGAATACAATAAATATGTCATCGATGAAGTGTGGAAAATGTATGGAGAAAAGTACAAAAGTTTCGGAGGATGGTATATTAGCACGGAAATTAGCCGTAGTACAAAGGGGGCTATTGATTCTTTCCACACCATGGGAAAGCAGTGCAAAGATGTTTCCGGTGGATTGCCTACTTTTATCTCTCCATGGATTGACGGGAAGAAAGCGATTATGGGCACGGGAAAGCTAACCCGAGAAGACGCCGTTTCACTGGAGCAACATGAGAAGGAGTGGAATGAGATTTTTGATGGTATTCATGATGTAGTAAACGCCTGTGCGTTTCAAGATGGACATATTGATTATGATGAGCTGGATGCTTTCTTTGCTGTAAACAAAAAGTTGGCCGACAGATATGGTATGCAATGCTGGACAAATGCAGAGAGTTTTGATCGGGATATGCCAATAAACTTTCTACCTATAAAATTCGATAAACTACGCATGAAACTTGAAGCAGCCAAGCGTGCCGGATACGACAAAGCCATAACGTTTGAGTTTTCCCATTTTATGAGTCCTCAGTCGGCATACTTACAGGCTGGACACTTATACGACAGATATAAAGAGTATTTCAATATAAAATAGTAAAACAATGAAGTCTAATATAAGTATGGGCTATCTCCTGTTTTTATCCGTAGTGGCGGCAATAGGAGGTTATCTTTTCGGGTATGACACGGCTGTTATCTCCGGTACTATTTCGCAGATCACAACTCTGTTTCATCTGGATGAAATACAAGAAGGCTGGTATGTAGGGTGCGCATTAATCGGTTCAATTGTAGGAGTATCCTTTGCCGGTCAACTAAGTGATAAGTTTGGCAGAAAGATCACAATGCTCATTTCGGCAATTTTATTTTCCATGTCAGCAATGGGATGCGCTTTTGCCGGTTCTTTTACTGAGTTGGTTCTTTGGCGAATGGTCGGTGGTCTTGGCATCGGAGTTATCTCCATTGTCTCTCCCCTCTATATTTCAGAGGTTTCGGTAGCTGAATGCCGGGGACGTCTGGTCGCGCTCTATCAACTAGCCGTAACGGTGGGTTTTTTAGGTGCTTATCTGGTTAATTATCAATTGTTACACTTTTCACATACGGCCAGCCTCTTCAATATTGCTTGGCTGGATCAGATTTTGATATCCGAAGTATGGCGTGCAATGTTGGGTATGGCAGCCATACCGGCAGCTTTGTTCTTCATTATCATATTCTTTATTCCGGAGAGTCCGAGATGGCTGATTGTCCGTGATAAAGACGATCGTGCCCGCAAGGTTTTGCAAAAGATTAATCGTTCGGAATCGGAAGTCGCATATCAAATAGCCGATATCAAGCAAGTCATCTCTTCCGAAAACGGATCGAGCTGGAAATTATTATTCCAATCGGGAATATTAAGGGCCGTCATTATTGGTGCAAGCATAGCCATACTTGGACAATTTATGGGAGTAAACGCCGTGCTGTATTATGGGCCTTCAATATTCGAAAGAGCAGGCCTTTCCGGTGGAGACGCCTTGTACAGTCAGGTTCTGGTTGGTATGGTAAATATGCTGACTACCGTTTTAGCAGTGTTCATTATCGACAAAATAGGGCGGAAGAAATTGGTCTACTATGGTGTTTCCGGAATGATAGCAGCACTATTGCTCATTGCATTTTACTTTAAGTTCGGTGTTGCATTTTCATTACCCAACACCTTTCTACTTTTCTTCTTTCTATTTTATGTGTTTTGTTGCGCCATCTCAATTTGTGCAGTCATCTTCGTACTGCTATCGGAAATGTTCCCCACGAGAATACGCGGTTTAGCGATGTCGATTGCTGGATTTGCCCTTTGGGTGGGAACCTATCTTATTGGACAGCTTACTCCCTGGATGCTCCAACATTTAACCCCCGCAGGAACATTCACTTTGTTTGCCGTCGTATGTATTCCATACATCCTGATTGTTTGGAAACTAATCCCTGAAACGACAGGAAAATCGTTAGAAGATATCGAACGTTATTGGACCGGTTCGAAGCAAAAATAAATCGACCTTAAAATTATAATTTAAATAAAAGTATGGACTTTAAACAATTAGCGGAACAGTACAAAAATGAACTGTTCAAGGATGTTATTCCCTTTTGGCTCAATAATTCTCAAGATTTGGAGTACGGTGGCTACTTTACATGTCTGGAGCGAGATGGAAAAGTTTTTGATACCGACAAATTCATCTGGCTGCAAGGACGGGAAGTATGGCTGTTTGCCATGCTCTACAATAAAGTAGAAAAAAAGCAAGAGTGGCTGGACTGTGCCATACAAGGAGGAGAGTTTCTTAAGAAGTACGGTCATGATGGCAACTATAACTGGTACTTTTCTTTAGACAGGCAGGGTAACCCGTTGATAGAGCCTTATAACATATTCTCCTACACTTTTGCAACGATGGCTTTCGGGCAACTGAATCTGGCAACAGGTAATCAGGAATATGCCGATATTGCCAAGAAGACATTCGATATTATTCTGTCAAAAGTAGATAACCCGAAAGGGAAATGGAATAAAGCACATGCCGGTACGCGGGAGTTGAAAAACTTTGCCCTTCCAATGATACTCTGTAACCTGGCTTTGGAAATAGAACATCTGTTGGATCCGTCTTATTTGGAAAAGACCATGGAAACTTGCATTCACGAAGTGATGGATGTATTCTACCGTCCCGAATTGAGTGGAATAATTGTGGAGAATATTCTTTCCAACGGAGAACTGTCCGACTCCTTTGAAGGTCGCCAGATAACCCCGGGGCATTCTATTGAAGCCATGTGGTTTATCATGGATCTGGGTAAACGCTTAAACCGTCCCGACTTGATAGAAAAAGCCAAGAACATTACACTTACCATGATTAATTACGGTTGGGATAAGCAATACGGCGGTATATTCTACTTTATGGATCGTTTGGGTCATCCAACCCAACAATTGGAATGGGACCAAAAACTATGGTGGGTTCATATCGAAACATTGATATCTCTACTGAAAGGATATCAGTTGACCGGAGATCCCAAGTGTTTGGAATGGTTCGAGAAGATTCACGAATATGTATGGACACATTTTAAAGATCCTGAATATCCCGAATGGTTCGGTTACCTCAACCGTAGGGGAGAAGTGTTACTGTCGCTGAAAGGTGGAAAATGGAAAGGGTGCTTCCATGTACCTCGCGGACTTTTCCAGTGCTGGCAAGTTCTTCAACAAATTGAATCATTAAAATAAATTGCAGAAACAATACAATAACTGTTATGGGAAAGATAGTAGTCATTGGTAGCTCCAATATGGATATGGTAGTGAATACATCTCATTTACCACTTCCAGGGGAGACTATTCTGGGAGGAAATTTTTTCATGAATTATGGAGGTAAAGGAGCAAACCAAGCCGTTGCAGTGAAACGGCTTGGTGGTGAACTGATTTTCTTAACAAAGTTGGGAAACGATTTATTTGCAAAGCAAACCATTTTAAGTTTAGAAAAAGAAGGTATAAATACCGATTATATCATAACCACTGAAAAAGCTCCTTCGGGAGTTGCTTTGATTAGCGTTGATAATTGTGGTGAGAATAGTATAGTTGTAGCTCCAGGAGCGAATATGCTCCTAGATGAGAAAGATACAGATAAAGTAATTGACCAGATAGCTAAAGATGATATCTTATTGATACAGTTGGAAATACCTATTTCAACGGTAGAATATGTCATTCGGAGGGCATATCAAAAAGGAGCTAAAGTCATTTTAAATCCTGCTCCTGCTCAGATTATTCCTGAACATCTATTTCCTTGTATATATCTGATTACTCCAAATGTTGTTGAGGCTGCAATGCTGGCAAAAGAATCTACAGAGAAAGATCAGAAAGTAGAAATAATGTGTACGGAGAAATTGATTGATTTGGGAGTTAAAAATGTCATAGTCACTATGGGTTCGAAAGGGTGTTTTGTAAATGAGGATAGAAAGACATACCACATTGATGCTTTTCAAGTTACTCCCGTGGATACGACTGCTGCCGGTGATACTTTTAATGGAGCTTTAGCTGTGGCATTATCGGAAGGAATGTCATTGAAGGAATCTGTAATATTCGCCTCTAAGGCATCCTCTATTGCGGTGACCAGAGTAGGCGCACAATCATCTATACCCTATAGGAATGAATTATAAATCTATAAGATTTTGATTATGAAGCGAGTCACATTTTTTATTTTACTGTTTTTGAATATTGGTATTCTGTATGCGCAGAATTCGGACTTTGTGCTTCCATCCATTATCAGTGATCATGCCGTAATGCAGCGTGAAGCTAAAGTAAAGCTTTGGGGATGGTGTCCTAGCGTATGGGATTTAAAAATTGTATGTAGCTGGGCTCCAGCGGATACTATTCAAGCACATTCGGATAAATATTGTGCATGGGAGACTTATATTCAGACTCCTTCGGAAGCAGGTCCTTATACTATTTCTTTTTATGGTTGGAAAAATGCATTAGTGGGGCAAGTCAATGATATTTTAATGGGAGAGACTTGGCTTTGTTCAGGGCAATCTAATATGGAATATAACTTGAGTTACCGGATATCCGACGTCGACAATTTGCAAAAACTGGTGGATAATAAACAAATACGTTTGTTTAAAGTAAATAAATGTAGCTCTAAATATCCGTTGGAAAGAATAGAAGGGAAATGGGAAATTTGCTCTTTTGAGTCGGGTAAAGATTTTAGTGCAGTTGGTTTTTTCTTCGGTAATCAACTAAATAAAATATTGAAAGTGCCTGTTGGCTTAATAGGTTCGTATTGGGGAGGGACAGCAATACAGCCTTGGATTTGCGATTCTATCTATAAATCCAGTCCTGATTTGATACGAAAATCACATAAGTTGAGGGCTGATTGGGCACCTACAGCTAATTCTTCAATTTTTAATGGAATGATTTTTCCTATAAAAAATTATACAATAGCTGGAGTTATTTGGTATCAAGGGGAAGCTAATAACCAAGAGCCTTTTGACTATGGTGGTTTATTCAATGGGATGATTGATGGGTGGCGTTCTTCTTTTAATTCTTGCTTACCTTTTTACTACGTCCAAATAGCGCCATGGAATGGGTATGCTGATAGGAACGCCGCATACTTGCGTGAACAACAAGCCAAGATAGAAACCTCTAAAGATAGTGTCGGAATGATTGTTATAAATGATTTAGTGAATGATGTTGCAGAGCTACACCCTGATAGGAAAGCACAAGTTGGAGCCCGTTTAGCAAATATGGCATTGAGGAAAACATATCATAAGAATGAAATAGAGCCATTCTTTCCTACTTTAAAATCTATAGAATATAAAAACGGTAAAGCGCTCATTTCTACAACTTCTTTAGGACGATTGATTTGTCGTGAAAAGTCTATTTCCAACTTCGAAATAATTGATCAAGGAGGGAAAATTCATGATGCAAAGGCTCGGATCTTACGTGACGGAACTATCTGTGTTTCTGCCCAGAATGTGAAGAGAATTGTAGCAGTTCGCTATTGCTTCACAAATGATGCAGTTGCTAATTTATTTGATGTTAACGGATTGCCACTGGCTCCATTTAGAACAGATATAGAAAAATGAAGAAAAAAATATTTTTAAGTATCTTTTGCTTTATACTATCTGCGACGGTTTTTTCGCAGAATACAAACCTCAAATTTGTCAATGGAAAATTTAAAATTATTCAATTGACGGACTTACATTGGGTTGGAAGTGACTCTTATAAAGCTCAAAATGATAGTACATTTTCCTTAATAAGGCAAATGATCCATATTGAACATCCCGATTTGGTTGTTTTAACAGGAGATGTAATTGTCTCTGCCAACGCTAGTGAAGGTTGGAAAAGCTTAATAAGTTTATTCGAAGAGGAAAAAACGTTTTTTGCTGTGGCTTTTGGGAATCATGATTGTGAATCGGATCTCCCAAAAGATAAAGTTTTAGAGCTCTTGGAAAAATCACCTTACAATTTCACTCATAATGCAAAAGGCGAAGATCTTTCTGGTTTGGGTAATTGTTCGATTCCTGTATTTTCATCTGATGAGAAATCTAAAAAATGGATACTGTATTTGCTTGATTCTCATAATATTATCTCCGATCGTTCTTTTGGATATTATGATTGGATTAAACATGATCAGATAGAATGGTATAGAAAGGAAAGCTCCCGTTTGGAATTAGAAAATAAAAAGAAACTTCCTTCACTGGCTTTTTTTCATATCCCTTTACCGGAATATGAAACGGCAAGATGGGTATGCCGTGAATTTGGCGAAAAACGTGAAGGCGTTTGCTCTCCTAGTTTAAACAGTGGATTATTTTATGCTTTTATAGAAAGAAAAGATGTAATAGGGACTTTTGCGGGTCATGATCATAATAATGATTATATGGTCGATTTAAATGGAAATATAGCATTGGCTTACGGACGTAAGACTGGATATCCAGCAGCTTATGATGAGGTACTTAATCGCGGAGTCCGGGTTATTACATTGCATGAAAATGAAGCGGCATTTGATACTTATATAAGGGATCTGAAAGGAACCTATTCAAAATATATGTTCGAACAAAAAAATAGAGGAACTGGAATCCCTCGTTTTTCGGGCTCTTTTATTCAGGAATATTTGGTTCACGATTGGAGTAATCAGCGTTGGGATCAGGAAATGAATATGTTAAAGGAGGCTGGTATGAAATATTTAATTTATGCACCTTCATTATTTACAGATGCTAGCGGAGTTAGCCATTCCGTATATCCGTCAAAATTGACAAAAAAGACGATGCAGGGTAATTCTATAGAAAAGTGCCTGCAAAGTGCTCAAAAATATGGAATTAGAGTTTTTATAGGACTAAACTTTAATGATAGATGGTGGAAAGTTGATTACGATGCAAGTTGGCTTATTAATCAAATGGAAATAGGAAATAAGGTAGCGGATGAATTAGTTACCCTATACAAAGAAAAATATAAAGACACGTTATATGGTTGGTATTGGACTTGGGAAGTTGACAATTTGAATTGTATGACTTCTGATAGGCAATCGATATTGGCGGCGGCATTAAATATTAACTTAGATCATCTATCGAAAATAACTCCTGATATGCCTTTTATGATGTCTCCATTTATGAATGAAAAAGTAGGAGGTAATGCTGATGAGTATCGTAAAATGTGGGAGAATGTATTCTCTAAAACGCATTTTAGGTCAGGTGATATTTTTGCCCCTCAAGACTGTATTGGGGCGGGTGGTTTAACGCTTGATCATCTTGAAGAATGGTTTTCTAAACTAAAACAAGCCGTCAATACTAAGCCAGGATTGAAATTTTGGGGAAATATAGAGACATTTGATCAGCGATTTTGGGTAAGTGCACCTCTAACTCGCATAGTAAAACAACTGGAAATTGTGAATGGATATGTAAACAATATCATTTGTTTTGCATACAGCCATTATAATAGTTCCTATGTCGTTAATAAAGACTATCATAATTGTTATGTTCAGTATTCTAATAAGGGGGTATTACCAGAAATGGAGATGCCTCATAAAATACTAAATGCCACTCTATGTCATACTTTTGCTGGTATAGAGATCAAGTGGATTTCTTCTAGCATGGCGGCTATTGACGGTTATAATATCTACAGAGATGGGGTTTTAATAAAGAAACTCCAGTTGCTTAATGGAAATTATCCATTTTCTTTTACAGATAAGGAAGGCTCTTTATCTTCTATATATGAAATATCTGCTTATAATGTTTTAGGAAGAGAATCCCCTAAATATAAAATTGAACCTATTAAATAAATGTTTTATGAAACTTAACACACTTTTAATTAATAGCTTGAATATCTGGTTGCTATGTATGGCATCCCCCCAGCTATCTGCTAGCAAATTACCATCTGACCGTCATGTTATCACTCAAAAACAATTATATGATAAAATAAAGGGAGGATGGGCTGCCAAAACTATTGGATGTACTTATGGAGGACCTGTTGAATTTCTATTTAATGGGACAATGATTCAGAATTATACACCTATAAAATGGTCAAAAGATAGGGTAAAGCATTACTTTGATACATTTCCAGGTTTATATGACGATATATATGTTAATATCGTTTTTGTGAATGTAGTTGAGCGACTTGGTTTAGAGGCTCCCGCTGATTCTTTTGCCAATGCATTTGCTAGTGCAGGATTCCCTCTTTGGCATGCCAATCAGGTTGCAAAATACAATATAAAGCAGGGTTTGAATCCACCTATGTCGGGGCATTGGTTGAATAATCCTCATGCTGATGATATTGATTATCAAATAGAGGCGGACTTTGCAGGCTTAATGTCTCCAGGTATGCCCAATTCAGCATCGAAGATTTCTGATAAAGTAGGTCATATTTTCACTTATGGAGATGGATGGTATGGTGGAGTTTATGTAGGGGCTTTATATTCCATGGCTTTTATTTCTGATAAAGTTGAGGATGTTGTAGAAAAAGCCTTGCGAACCATTCCCAAACAAAGTGACTTTTCATCTTGTATTAGGGATGTAATAGAGTGGCATAAGAAGTATCCTAATGATTGGAAAAGAACATGGTTTGAATGCCAAAAAAAGTGGTCTTCGGAAGTGGGGTGTCCTGATGGTGTGTTCGCTCCCTTTAACATAGATGCAAAAATAAATAGTGCCTATGTCACAATAGGATTGCTTTATGGCAAAAAGGATTTTTATAAAACAATAGATATCGCAGCTCGTTGTGGACAAGATTCTGATTGTAATGCGGCAACTGCTGCAGGTGTTTTAGGAACAATATTAGGTTTTTCTAATATTCCCGAGATGTGGAGAGAGAGTCTTGATAATGTACAAGATATTCCTTTTGCTTATACAAACGTATCACTTAATCAGCTATATAATTTAAGCTTTAAGCATGCTTTAAACTTGATTAAACAAAACGGAGGAGAAGTTGAGAAAGAATGGGTATATCTTAAAATACAGAATCCATTGGCTGTCAGGTATGAAAAATCATTTGAAGGGCATTATCCTATAGACAAGTTGTCATTGAGTACTTTTTTGAAAGAAAATGCAGCTTTTACTTTTGATGGTATCGGATTTGTTCAAAAGGGATATGTAAAATGCGCAGATGAAAAATATGTGGCTCAAATAGAAGTGAGTATTGATGAAAAACCAACTCAAGTAATCAATCTTCCTGTAGCAAAAGCTAACTCCATAGATGACAGGAGTGTTGATTTGCTGCATCGGTACCAATTGGTCAAAATGACTCATAAAGTGCATTATCGATGGTTGAATCCCCGTGAAGGCGCAGAACTATATTTAGGGGATGTTATCATTTACTCAGATATACCACATACACCGAATTTTAATTAATTTAAATTTATTACACTATGTTCATTGTCGAAAGTTATGGATTTGCCGTCGCTTTGTGTTGTGTTACAATGCTTTGCTGGGGATCTTGGGGCAATACTCAAAAGTTAGCCGCTAAGACTTGGCGTTATGAGCTTTTTTATTGGGATTATGTTATAGGCATACTTATCTTTTCTCTTTGTTGGGGAATAACTTTGGGAAGTGTAGGAGGGGAAGGAAGGCCGTTTCTCGATGATTTGTCTCAAGTAAGCCTTTCTAACTTTTTCAGTGCATTATTAGGAGGTATTGTGTTTAATGCTTCTAATATCTTACTGTCCTCATCCATGTCATTAGCTGGAATGTCAGTTGCTTTTCCTGTTGGAGTTGGATTGGCAATGGTTTTAGGTGTATTTATTAATTATTTTACCCAGCCCAAAGGCGATGCAATAATATTATTTTTAGGAGTCTTTCTTATTTTATTGGCTATTTTAGCTAATAGTATAGCATCAGGGAAAGTTGTTAAAAACTCAGAGATCGATAGAACGAGACGCAAAACAGGTCTTTTGATTGCAATTTTTTCCGGTGTATTGATGGCTTTCTTCTACCGCTTTGTTGCGATTACGATGGATCTAGAGCATTTGGAATCACCGGCAGCTGGGATGATGACTCCATATTCAGCGTTATTTGTCTTTGCTTTAGGTATTTTTTTGAGTAATTTTTTATTCAACACTATTGTGATGAGACGTCCTTTTATAGGAAATTCAGTCTCATATAAAGAATACTTTAAAGGTAATCTGAATACACATTTAGTTGGATTGCTTGGTGGAGGCATTTGGGCTTTAGGCTCAGCATGTAGTTATATTGCTGCTGGAAAGGCAGGTGCTGCTATATCTTATGCTTTGGGGCAAGGTGCCACGATGGTTGCTGCTTTGTGGGGTATATTAATTTGGAAAGAATTTAAAGGAGCATCACGTTCCATCACGATTCTGCTTATTTCAATGATGTTCCTGTTTTTTCTCGGAATAACGCTGATTGTACTATCAGGAGGTAATTGATGCATATTAATAAACTAATCTTTAAGAATATGAAAACAGTTTTTCGAACTACACTGGTTATTTGGTTTAGTCTATTTATCATGATTCCCGAAATTGCAAAATCCGGTAATAAGACAATTTATCCTAATCAAGTAAAACAAAATAATAGTATTTCTTTAGGAGTAAAACCTATTACGGGTACATGGATAAATTTGGCTTATAAAGATGTCCGTAATAAATATACTAACCCACAATATTTTGATAACACTGACCCGGAACTATGGGAAAGTAAGGTTAATGAGTTAGCAAATATGGGCATAGAATATTTGGTTTTAATGGAGGTAGCAAATGAGGGTAAGGCTTATTACCCTTCGAAAATAATGCCTTGGCTGTATAATCAAACAAAGACTAGCCCTGTTGACGCCATACTGAATGCGGCATCTAAACATAAGATGAAAGTTTTTTTAAGCACGGGATGGGCAAAAGATCAGGATGATAATTTGCGTGATCCTCAAATAAAAGAGCGCCAATTACAAATTATGGAAGAACTAGCTTCTTTATATAGAAATAGCAAAGCTTTTTATGGTTGGTATCTTCCCGTAGAAGATTGTTTATGTCCCATTCTTGAAGAATCTGCTGTTCAATCCGTAAATTCATTGGTGGAAAAAGCGCATGCTTTGACTCCTGGAAAAAAAACAATGATTTCGCCTTATGGAATAGGTCTTTCTGATTTTGATAACCCTGAATATGAAAAACAGTTGGCAAAACTCAAAGTTAATATCATAGCATATCAAGATGAAGTGGGATGCGTTCGTGATCAATTTACGATTCCTCGTCTGAAAAAGAATTGGAAAAGGCTGAGGGATATTCATAATCGCTTGAAAATTGAGATGTGGGCTAATTGTGAAACATTTACTTGGGAAGAGGGTACAAACGATCGTAATTCAGCTCTTATACCGGCAGCATATCCTCGTTTATTATCCCAGCAAGTGGCTGCATCAGTAGCCCCTGTTGATCGTATCATTTCATTTATGTTTGGCGGTATTATTGAAAATCCATCCTCTGCCTTCCAATTAGGACAACCTGTATGGTCTAATGTATTATATAAAAATTATATGTCATGGAGGAGAGGGGATATCTACTGGAAGTTATTCGAAGCTAGTTTACTAGGCAGGTTGAAAACTATTGCCACTCCCAATATGACCGATGTAAAAGAATGGCAGAATCTATTTGATGGTAAAACAGCGGAAGAAAATAGTGGAGATGCAAATTGGATAAAATTTCCAAAAGGTTATCATGAAATTATTATTGACCTTCAAAAAACAAGACTGGTTGAAAAGATTATGATGAGAATGCTCAATTATCATGTAGAAAATATAAGTCTGCCACCCAAAGTCTATTTATATGTTTCCAGCGACGGAAAAAATTATGATCTCCTTTCTATAAAGGAGACACCTTATTTCCCAAATAATAAACACGATGCATGGATTGATGGAGTTTTGTTTAATGAGGTACATAGATCAGTAAAATACGTAAAAGTTGCCTTCTATAATTCGTCAAGCACTTTTATGGATGAGTTGTATATCAATCCCACTGTTGAGTAATATTTGTTTGTAGATTATCGTAAATCTATTGTGCTGTGGCTTAAATGCTGTAGGATAACATACATCATGCATGGCTAACTATTATTATATTTTGAATTATATCATCTAAAAGACATCTTTTTTATTTAATTAATCCAAGAAATCTATGAGAAGATTGAATGAACCTATGTATGGAATATTAGGAATGCTATTATTAGTACTCTTAATGATTCCTATTGGCTTGAGAGCAGAAACACAAGAAACGTTTCAAGCTGCTAAAATCGTAGGAACTGTAACTGATGAACAAGGCGAACCAGTTATTGGTGTTACAGTTCGTGTTAAAGGGGCAAATATTGGAACCACAACTGATGTAAATGGTCAATATTCGCTGAATACTTCAAAAAATGCCACTCTTATTTTCTCTTACATTGGCTATAAGACTCAAGATATTCCTGTTCGGGGAAAGGGCATGATCAATGTGACTTTGGTAGAAGATAGCCAGATGCTTGAAGAAACAGTGGTTATTGGCTATGGTAGTGTGAAGAAAAGAGACTTGACAGGTGCTGTTTCCTCTTTAAAAAGTGAAGACTTACTAAAAACAAATCCTGCCAGTGTAAATCAAGGATTACAAGGCAAGTTAGCGGGTGTTAATGTATCTCAGTCTGATGGTGCACCTGGTGCAGGTATTAGTATTCAGATACGTGGAGCAAATTCCTTTACAACAAGTACAGAGCCTTTGTATATTGTTGATGGAATGCCTTTTTCTGTAGGAGAAGCTCCTGGTACTGACTACGGCACAAAGCAAAAAAACAACCCGCTTAGTTTGATTAGCCCTCAAGATATACAATCTATCGAGGTATTAAAAGATGCCTCTGCGACTGCAATCTATGGGTCAAGGGCTGCGAACGGTGTAGTTATTATCACAACAAAATCAGGTGCTGAGGGAAAAGCAAGGGTGCAATTCAGTTCTAACTTTAGCACTTCTAGTCCTGTTAAGAAAATAGATGTGCTGAGTGCTGCAGAATATGCAGAATACCGCAATGAGCTTGTAACTAACGGATATACTTACGATGGTAAGGAATACACTGATCCGGCTAATTTGCCTTATCCTATTCCTGGTAGATGGAGTGAAACAAAACAGCTAAATCCAGCTACAGGTCAAATGGAGGTAATTAAAAGGGTCTATTTGCCTAGTCCGGATGACTTCCGTAATGGGTATGACAGAAATGGTGATGGGAAGCTTTTTTATGGTACAAATTGGCAAGATGAGATTTTTCATACGGCATTTAGTCAAGATTATAATATAACAGTTTCCGGAGGGGATAAAAAAGGTTCTTATATGTATTCCGGAGGCTATCTGGATCAACAAGGAGTTATTGTTAATTCATATTATAAACGTTACACGGCACGCGCCAATAATACTAGGAAAGTGAATGATTTCCTAGAATTGGGCTCTAATATAAGTTTTACTACGTCTGATAACCGCTTTGCACGTACCAATAGTGAAAATTATGGTGTGATTGAGTCTGCTATATCCTTTAATCCTACACGCCCGGTATTTGACCCGACTGCTGATTCCGGATTTTCAGAGGATTTTGCATCCGGTTTGGCTAACCCTTATTTAACGGTTCATACGGAAAAAAACATTCTTGAATCTACTTCCATCTTCGCTTCTAATTATGCTGAAATTAAATTTACTGATTGGTTGAAATTCCGCCAAAATTTGGGTTATGGATATAGTTATGATGAAAGGAGCCAATATTATAACCGCTATACAGGTTCAGGACAATCACCTACTAACGGTTATGCAGTAAAATCAGATGGGACTTATGAAAGCTTGACGACAGAATCTATGCTTACTTTTGATAAAAAGATAGGAGTTCATGCCTTTAATGCCGTAGTTGGTAGTACTTATGAAAAAGTGATGTGGAAAGGAAAATCAATGGATGCTAAAAACTTTCCGACTGACGATACGGAAGATAATGACATGAATGCAGCTATTGGCGATAAAGAAATAAGTAGCTATAGAGGACAATCACAACTTATGTCTTATTTATTCCGTATAAATTATAATTTACTAGATAAGTATTTGATGACATTCTCTATACGTCGTGATGGATCTAGTCGGTTAGCTTTGAATCGATGGAACAATTTCTATTCGGGAGCTATTGCATGGAGATTATCTGATGAGCCACTTATTAAATCATTGAATGTTTTTGATAATTTGAAACTGCGTTTAAGTGCTGGACAGACCGGTAATCAAGGGGTTAGTGCTTATGCTACCCGCTCTAAATTTGTTGCATCCAATTATACCTATGATGGCACTCTGACTAGTGGTATGGCTGAGGATCGTTGGGGTGGCCCGGCTGCTCCGGACTTGAAATGGGAAACAACTACGCAGTATGATTTGGGACTGGATGCTTCTTTCTTGAACAATAGAGCCAATCTTGTTTTCGATATCTATTATAAAAAAACAATGGATTTATTGCAATATAAATTGATACCTATGAGCTCCGGATTTAGCCAAATTGCATGTAACTATGGTAATGTGGCTAATAAGGGGTTGGAGATAAGTGGTCATTTTATTCCTGTTAAAGGGCGTAATTTCATGTGGACATTGGATGCCAATATTTCATTTAATAGGAATAAAATCAGTGGCTTAAATGCTGACCAATTTTCTGATGTTGTTTGGGGAATGGAAAGTATGTTCCTGAGAAGGAATGGATATGCAATAGGTACATTATATGGATATGTTGAGGATGGTTTTTACGATAATGAAGCTGAAGTTCGTGCTGACCCGTACTATGCAAATGCTACTCCGTCAAAAGTAAAAAGCATGGTTGGCCAAATCAAATATAAAAACATGGATAATGATCCGGTTATAGATGAGCGCGATAAAGCAATTATTGGAGATACAAATCCCGATTATCAATATGGTTTGACAAGTAATATTACATATAAGAACTGGTCTTTTAGTTTCTTCTTGCAAGGGACCCAAGGTAACGATATATTGAATGCAAATTTACTTTCTTTTGATTTAGTTGGGAGTAACAATATGCCGAAATTTGTTTGGGATAATCGTTGGACGTCTGATAACAGAGATAATGCAAGATGGCCTCGTCCTGATGGTACTTATACTCGTACCATGAAGGCCTCCGACAGATTTGTAGAAGATGGTTCTTATTTGAGATGTAAAAATGTGAGCTTGAGTTATAAATGGATGCATCCCGCAAAATATGTAGAATCTTTAAATTTAGTAGCTAGTGTATCAAATTTATTTACGATATCAGGGTATGATTGGTATGATCCTGATGTAAATAGTTTTGGGAGCGATGCTTCAAGGCGTGGGGTTGATTTATCATCTTATCCAAGTGCAAGAACATTTAATTTAGGTATTCAATTATCATTCTAAAGGTATACAGTTATGAAATTTAAGAAATTATTATATATATCGGCACTGAGCTTGTCTTTATTGACAGCTTGCAATTTGGATGAAAAAACGTTTACTTTTGTCTCCGGTGATGATGTAGCTGCCGCAGGTAGTTATGATCAACTAGTGTCTGGTGCTTATCTTACGTTGGAATTTCCCTTTGAGTGGGGAAATTATGCTGAACTTGTAAATTTTGATTGCGATTATCAAAGCGGACCGACATGGGCATTTGGAGCAATAGGCGCAGGTAACTTTTATAATGATGGTTCTAATAATAACTATTATCAATATTATAGCCAATCGGTTCATCGCGCTAATTATCATTATTATTTGGTAAGTAAAATAACTGGAATACCCGACAAAACTAAAAATAATGCTTTGGGCGAACTTCGTTTCTTAAAAGCATGGTCTCTGTTTCAATTAGTGCAATGCTATGGCCCGATTCCTTTATTTAAAACTTCTATATCCGAAGGTAATGATCCGGAGCAGCCTCGTGCTTCTGTAAAGGAAGTATACGATCATATTATTGAGACGTTAAAAGAAGCTGAAACCTTATTAGTTCCTCGTACGGATTCTGAATACAAGAAAGGGCATGTTTGTAGGGGTACGGCTAAGGCTTTATTGGCAAAGGTTTATGCCACGATAGGTTCCGCTTCAATGAAAAGTGGTAAAATAACCGTTAAAGGTGGTCCTGGATCGAAGACAAATCCTGATGGAACGACATCTCGTTTGATGCCTGTTGCTATTACTCATGATAAGAATTTAGTTTCGGGCTATGAGGATTTTGATTCTCAGGAATATTATCGTTTAGCTAAGGAAAAAGCATGGGAAGTTATTCAAGAAGGAGAATTCCAATTGGCAAAAAGTCAACAAGAGTTATGGAGTGCATCATATAAAAATGGTCCTGAATTTGAATTTTGCTTGCAAACAGTGGGTGCTAATGGAAGCCTTTATTATAACTATGTCCCTGTTGACTATTTGGGATATTCCAACCCTGTATATAATGGAGAGTGGAGTAGTGGGTATTATGTTCAAAGAGATCATTGGTTACAAACATTTGATGATTGGGGAGATGATCGTATAAACTGGGGCATCATGCACCGTATTCCATACTCTTATAATAAAGATACGGGTAAGTTGGCATATTACTTTTATCCGGAGCGCGACAGTGTGTACGTGAGAAAAGGTGAAAAAGGATATGATAAATTGGATGTAGTAGCTAGTGGTGCACATATGTATGGTTCCAAATTGTTGAAATTTTCTGCTGTTTCCACTTATCCGTTAGATGGTAATCGAGCTGATTTTAACTGGCCATATATGCGTTATGCTGAGACCCTGTTAATTTATGCCGAAGCTGACAATGAAGTGAATAATGGCCCTTCGGGTGATGCACTAGAAGCTGTTTCCAAATTGAATAGACGTAATAATAGTACTACAGCTATTGACCGTAATAAAAAAACACCTTTTACAAAGGAGTCATTTCGTTCATATATTTTAGAAGAGCGTGCTAAAGAATTTGCTGCTGAAGGTATTCGTCGGTTCGATTTAATTCGTTGGGGAATCTACTTGCAGGTAATGAATGCCATTGGCACAACAGATGAAAACGGAGTAATTAAAAGGCGTGAAAATAAGCATTTGTTATTGCCTCTTCCTCCGAATGAAGTAAATGCTAATCCTTATATTGAAACGAATAACCCGGGGTGGTAATTTTATTTATTAATGATTTAATAAAAGAGACAATGAAAACAATAATTACTTTTAAAAATATCTGGTTAGTGGGGATATTGTTTTGGGGAATTGCTTTAGCTGCATGTTCTGACGATGAAGATAGTGCAACCCCAATAACAATCTCTTCCATAACAACGATAAAGGATCTTACTACTCCTATTACACAAGCTGCTTTGGGTGACTTTATCGCAATTCATGGTACTGGCTTGAATATTCATAATATTGATTCTGTATTAGTAAATAATATAAGAGTTGATATGAAGGAAGTTTATGCGGAGAACAATGTACTTTATATGAAGATCCCTGTTAAAATTGCTACTAAAGAGACTGATAAAGTCTATGTTTACAATAAAGCAGGCGTTCAGGAATTTGCATTGAAAGCTGTTGCGCCCGATCTTTCCGCAGAGCGTATGTTCAATGAATATACAAAGCCTGGAGACACGATCATGATTTATGGCAATTTTTTTAAGTTGTATGAAATTGATTCATTAAATGCGGTAGTGGACTTTAATGGAAAGTTGTCCAGGGTTATTTCCTCTGCAGATAATTATCTGACTGCTAAAGTTCCGACTGATGTAGATAAAAATATCAAGGTAAAAGTAAAGGGTTTGAAGTATGGTGTTGAAGCCACTTGTCCCGGCCGATATTACGATAGAGAATGCATGATTATGGATTTTGATGATTTAATGCCTAGTGATCCGACCAATGTAGTAACAGACGTAAAAGATAAACAAAGATTTAGTGGCAATTTTTTAAGGATTGATAATAAATCAGCATGGAGCAGTTGGTGGTATATCGCTTCGAAGGATGATGTGGATTATCCTGCGGATATGTATGAACATCCTGAAGACTATGTTGTAAAGTGTGAGTTTAGAACAGCAAATCAATTTATTGATGGTAAGATTGCTTTTTATAATTACTTATTCTGGGCTATTGAAAATCCAATGGCATGGAAAGCTACAGATTTTGTAATTCAAAATTTTAATCGTTGGGAAACAATCACATTGCCATTAACATTAACTCGTTCGGAAGCATACCCATATCCAACATACGGCAACGATTATTACCGTTCATTTAATATGCGTCTTGATATAGATGCAAGCATTGCACGTAATTTCTCTTTTGATAATATTCGTATTTATAAGAAGAATGATTAACCTGTAGAACAATTGATCAAGAGGCAGGTTTTGTAGCTGAAAATGTTATGATACTTGCCTCTTTTTATAAAATTGACTGTGTGACAGTTTTTGGCTTTAAATGATACTATTTCCGATGCTATGATAATAAGAAAAAGAAATTTACTCCTTATCGTTTTTGTGTATTTATGTTTATTCAGACTATGCGGCAATAATATATCTAAAGAGGTGTGGCTGGATGAACTGGGAACGAGTTCATGCTATGTTCAGGACTGGGGGACACCGCAGATGAATCAATCTGTTGTGTTGACTCCTCTTACTGTTAACGGCGTTGTCTATAAAAAAGGAATAGGAGCGCACTCCATTAGCCGTATGTTGTTTGCCTTAAGTGGTCAGGCAATATCAATCACCGGATTAGCCGGTGCTGATGATAACAATCTCTACGCCGGTAAGCTTCAGTTTAAGATCATTGGAGATCAAAAAGTACTTTGGGCTAGTGGAGTAATGAAGAAGGGTGATCCTGTGAAAGAGTTTGAAGTAGATTTGAAAGGCTTTGATAAAGTATTGTTACTAGTTGAGGAATGCGGAGACGGCATAATGTATGATCATGCTGATTGGTTGAATGTAAGAATCATAACTCGAGGTGACGTGATTCCTATTCCTGCTTGTCCCCAACCTATTCAAAAAGAAAAATATATTCTGACGCCTAAGGGAACTGATATTCCTAAAATAAATAACCCGCTGATTTATGGAGCTCGCCCTGGAAGTCCATTTCTATGGTCGGTTATGGCTACCGGAGCACAGCCAATGATTTATGAGGCAATTGGCCTTCCTAAAGGACTTGCTATAGATAAAGCGACTGGCTTTATTACGGGAAAGACAGAGTTAAGAGGCAATTTTAATATTCAATTGAAGGCTATTAACAAGCATGGTAGCGATCAAAAAAGTATATTGCTTAAACTGGGTGATGCAATAGCTCTGACACCCCCAATGGGCTGGAATAGTTGGAACTGCTGGGGGCTCTCTGTCAACGATGGGCGTGTGCGTGATGCTGCTCTTATGATGAATAAAAAGCTACATGCCTACGGATGGACGTATGTTAACATTGATGACGGATGGGAAGCTTCCCAGCGTACCCGGCAAGGTGAAATTTTAGCAAATGACAAATTTCCTGATTTTAAAGCATTAACAGAATATATTCATTCGTTAGGTCTTAAGTTTGGCATCTACTCTTCACCTGGAGCTACAACTTGTGGAGGACATGTCGGGAGTTATAAACACGAGTACATTGATGGTAAAACGTGGGAGAAGTGGGGAGTCGATTATCTGAAATATGATCATTGCGGATATTTGGACATTCAAAAGGATGCCAGTGAGAAATCAATTCAAGAGCCTTATATAATAATGCGTAATGCTTTGGATAAGGTCAATAGAGATATTGTTTACTGCGTCGGCTATGGGGCACCAAATGTTTGGAATTGGGCGGAGAAAGCTGGAGGAAACCAATGGCGCACTACGCGCGATATCACTGATGAATGGAATGTTGTTACGGCCATTGGATGTTTTCAAGATGTTTGTGCTAATGTTACCGCTCCTGGAAAATATAATGATCCTGATATGCTCGTTATAGGAAAATTGGGCCAAGGATGGGGAGCTAAAGTGCATGATTCTTATCTAACGCCCGATGAACAATATTCTCATATTTCTTTGTGGTGTCTCTTGTCTGCTCCCTTGTTAATAGGGTGTGACATGGCAAATATGGATGATTTTACCCTTAATCTTTTGACCAATAATGAAGTTCTTGCGGTAGATCAAGATTCTTTAGTTGCACCAGCAAAAAAAATAATCGTAAAAAACGGACAGATATGGTATAAAAAACTATCTGACGGTTCGTATGCGGTCGGATTTTTTCATATAGATCCTTATTTTGTATTGTGGAATCAGGAGGAAGCAACTTCTATACAGATGAAAAAATATGATTTTAAGCTTGATTTAGCTCTATTGGGCATAAAAGGTAAGGTTGTAGTACGTGATTTATGGAGACAACAGGATTTGGGGTCATTTACCGGAGACTTTCAAACAAACACTCCATACCATGGAGTAACTTTAGTAAAAATAACATCTTGTAAATAAAGATATAACTATTAGGAAAATGATAAAGAAAATAATATTATCGGCCACGGCTTTATGCTTTTCTCTATTTATGCGGGCCTATACAGCCGATTCACTTGCACTAACGCCGCCTATGGGTTGGAATAGCTGGAATTGTTTCAGTTGTGACATAAACGAACAAAAAGTTAGAGATATGGCTGACTTAATTGTCGCTAACGGGATGAAGGAAGCCGGCTATGAGTATATAAATATAGATGATTGCTGGCAGGTTGGCAGAGATGCAGATGGTAACATTCAGGTGGATTCATTGCGCTTCCCTTCAGGGATCAGAGCTTTGGCAGACTATATTCATTCAAAAGGATTGAAATTCGGTATTTACTCTTGTGCCGGTTCTTTGACATGTGCCGGTCGCCCGGGTAGTCGCGGGTATCAATTTCAGGATGCCCGTACATATGCAAAGTGGGGAGTAGATTATTTGAAATATGATTGGTGTTATGATGAGAATCAATCACCGCAAGGAGCATATCGTACAATGAGTGATGCCTTGAAAATATGTGGACGACCTATTGTTTTTTCCATTTGCGAATGGGGAAACAGTGAGCCTTGGAAATGGGCAAAAGGGGTTGGACAGCTATGGCGTACCACCGGAGATATTGCCAGTTTATTCGAAGGATCAATTCATTGGGGTGGATTAAGTATTGTTGATATAATAGATCGGAATGCTGAACTATATCCTTATGCGGGTCCGGGGCACTGGAATGATCCCGATATGTTGCAAGTAGGTAATGGTGACTTAACATTGGAAGAAAATCGTTCACATTTTACAATGTGGTGTATGTTGGCAGCACCTCTTCTTGCCGGGAATGATTTAAGGAAAATGAATGCCGAGGTGCTAAATGTTTTAACAGACAAAGACGTTATTGCTATTGATCAGGACAGGTTAGGCAAGCAAGGACGCCGCTATCTTAAAGTTGGTAGTCATGAAGTGTGGGTAAAGCAGCTGGCAAATGGAGAAGCTGCAGTATGCTTCTTTAACCGGGATGAAAAGCCTTGGAAATTTAATTATAGATTTTCGAAGGAAAATTTTAGTCTTGTAGATATCTATTTTGATCGGTTTGAATATGATGTAAAAGATGTTTGGAAAAAAAAGAAAATCGGAACTTCTAAAGATAATATTCAATTCGATATCCCAGCTCATGGGGTTACTTTGATTAAATTACTTCCTCGAAAAATATAGACTTATATACATTCCTTATTAGTATGAATATGAAGCGTTTATTTTTGCAGTTTTTGTTTATTGGAATAGGCTTATCACTTAATGCTCAAATTAAAGAGTGTGGTAAACTTATTTCAGGTAAAGTCTTATGTGATAACAAAGGAGTTGTTAATGTGATGGTCACGGATGGTAAAGATTGTACCTTGACTAACAGTAAGGGGGAATATACTCTTTGCAGTGATGGACAAGCTCGCTTTGTTTATTTATCTGTCCCTTCGGGGTATTTAGTGAAATCAGAGAATACCATTCCAAAGTTTTATCAAAAAATAGATCCTCATAATGAAAATCCGTATGATTTTTATTTAATAAAAAACCCGAAGAATGATTTAAAACACTGCTTCCTAGTTCAAGCTGATGTACAAGTTACCTCCGAGGAAGATCTTCATGAGTATAAAGACATTTTACAAGATATGATATACTGTCAGAAATCATTACCTCAAAATCAAGATTTCTTTGGGATAGATTGTGGTGATATAGTTGGTGATACCCCTTCTTTATACCCTGAATATATTCGCACGGTTTCCGGTCTGGGTTTACCTGTTTACAGAGCAATTGGTAATCATGATATGACTTATGGAGGGCGTACCTTTGAATATTCACATGCCACATTTGAAGATTACTTTGGCCCTGTTTATTATTCTTTCAACAAAGGTAAAGCTCATTATATTATACTCGATAATTGCTTTTATATAAACCGAGATTACCAGTATATCGGATATATAGATGAACGTACATTCTCGTGGATGGAAAAAGATTTATCCTATATTCCTAAGGGATCTTTAGTTTTTGTTATAATGCATATCCCATCCAGCTCTACTAAGAAATTAGCTTATAACAAACTGCTGCAAGATGAAACAAGCAATGCGGCAAGCTTATCTGAAATGTTGAAAAAGTACGATTCCCACATTATTACCGGTCATACTCATTTTAATCTGAATGTTAGTTTCAATGATAGTCTTATGGAGCACAATACAGCAGCTGTTTGTGGCACTTGGTGGCGCTCTAAACTTTGTGTGGATGGTACACCATGTGGGTATGGAGTATATCAAGTTGAAAATAGTCATGTGAAATGGGTGTATAAGAGTTATGGCGAGGCAGAAGATTATCAATTCAGAGTGTATCCGGTTGGAAGTTCGGATGAATTCCCGTCCGATATCATTGCAAATGTTTGGAATTGGGATGAAAAGTGGAAGGTGGAATGGTTTGAAGACGGTAAGTCGATGGGAGTTATGGATCCTTATACTGGATATGATCCTATGGCAAAAAGTATTTGTTCTGACAAAAAGATTGTCTTGTACGATTGGATTTCTCCGGTAAAAACGACTCATTTATTTCATGCCCGACCACGTAACTTTGGTGCAAAAATAGAAGTAAAGGTCACCGATCGTTTCGGAAATGTCTATAAGCAAACTGTGCAGAAGAATAAATAATATACAGGTGAATAAACTGTTACGACAAATGACTCTAAGTAATGAATAAATTTTTAGAAGAAATACAAGAACAGCCCCAGACACTCAATGATACTCTGGAATATTATATAAGTGGTAGAGGGCACTCTGAGCTGGCAAATGTGAAAAGCGATTGGTTGTCAGGGAGGTATGATAAAATAATCGTCACAGGAATGGGAAGCTCTTATTTTGTAGCCCATGCATTGGCGTCTATACTTTGTAATCATCATATTCCTGCTTTTTCAATCAATGCAGGAGAACTTTTACACTTTCAGCATCCGGTGCTGAATTCAGGCACTCTCTTAATTTGCATTTCACAATCAGGCGAGAGTTATGAAGTTGTAAAGCTTGTCAGTACTATCTCATCAGATATAACAATCGTAACAATATCAAATGAAGAAGATAGTTTCTTAGCCCGACATTCTGCATACACCCTTCTGAGTAAGGCTGGCAAAGAAGATATGACTTCTACCAAAACATTCATCTGTACTTATTTGGTTTCTTATTTATTATGTAATACCATTGCTCAGATAGCTATAAACTATTCGGTTCTATATAAATTGGCAGATCGGGCGGAAGAGACTTTGTTGTCGATGATATGTGCAAATGAGCCTTCGAACTATTTTATTGAAAAGTCGCTAGACATATTTCAAAATACATCTTTCGTCCAGTTAATAGCGAGAGGTACCGACTTTACTACGGTATCGCAAAGCGCATTAATGTTTATGGAAGCGACTAAGACTCCTGCTTCAGCAATGTTGGGAGGGGAATTTCGTCATGGCCCTTTGGAGATGGTTGGCGATAACTTTACGGCAATTGTTATAGGCAATCTGGCTTCGGGCACTTATTCTCAAATGGAACGACTGGTAATGGATATATTGGCATATAGGGGAAAAGTTATTTTTATAACAGATTGTTCCGTCAATATCCAGCATCCCAATTTATTGTCATTGCATATACCCAATGAAGAATCAGATTTATTCGTAATTCCTTCAATTATACCTATTCAATTGCTTGTAAATGCATTTGCAGAAAAGAAACATATAATTCCGGGAAATTTTTTGCATGGTTCTAAAGTTACTGCAAAAGAATGAATTATGAGTAAAAAGTACGTTGCTTTAGGTATTGACATTGGCGGGACAAAGATTCGTGCGGGTTTGGTGGATAGAGGGGGGAATCTCTTCTCACAACCACGCGAGATTCAAACAATGGCACATAGCTCTGCTGAAAAAATTCTTTTTAATCTTGAAGCTTTGCTGAATTCGCTTCTATCAGAGAATGAAAACTTTGATTTAGCTGGAGTTGGAGTGGGATGTACTGGTCCGCTGGATACGCATAATGGCATAATATTGAATGTAGCCAATCTCCCTACTTTAAATTATTTTCATTTGAAAGAGTGGCTCCAAAACAGGATATCAAACAATATTGTCTTAAATAATGATGCCAATGCATTGCTTTTAGGTGAGGCCTTGTTTGGTGGTGGAAAAGGATGTTCTTCTGTACTTGGCTTGACGCTTGGCACCGGTTTAGGGTGTGCTCTTATTATAAACAATCATATCTGGGAAGGGAATACCGGAAATGCAGGAGAAATTTGGTCATCTCCTTATAAAGAAGGCTGTATTGAAGACTATGTTTCCGGTACAGCTCTTTCAAAAAGGTACTCGGAAAGAGCAGGTGTTTTTCTTTCTGCCCGTCGAGTAGCCAATCTTGCGTATGATGGAGATATACAGGCAAAGCAAGTATGGGGTGATTTTGCACAGGACTTGGCTTATACTATTGCATGGACTTCAAACTTATTTGATCCAGAGGTTATTGTTCTTGGAGGATCGGTTACCAAATCATCCGGTTTATTCCTGTCTGAGACTAAAAATGCACTCTGTAGTAAGTTTGGTTTTTCTGATAGGGCTGCAAATATAAAAGTAGCGTCTTTAGGTGAAGACGCCGGAGTAATAGGAGCTTCCGCATTGATTTTTAATCAGTAGATTGTATGAAAAAAACGATATTGACTTTGCAATTGTTGTGCTGTACTATTTTTGTACATGCTCAAACAATTGAGTTAACTAAATGGCAAATAAAAAACACTTCGGAAGTGAAAGAATCCGATGTGCTGGTGTCGAAAGCTTCATATACTCCGGTAAATTGGTATGATGCAATGGTGCCAACTACAGTACTCAACGCCTTGGTAAAACAAAAAGTTTATCCTGATCCCCGCATGGGTCTGAATAATTATCTTATACCCGATGTTTCCGATGAATTCAACGCTAAGCACGACTTGCATAAGTATAACTATTTGAATAACGGTCGTAATCCGTGGAAAGATCCTTATTGGTATAGGACGGAAATAAGTTTACCTGAATCATATAAGGGAAAAAAAGTGTGGTTGAACTTATATGGGATTAATTATCGCGCAGATGTATGGGTCAATGGGCATTTGATTGCCGATAAAGACTCTGTCTATGGAATGTTCCGTCGTTTTAGACTTGATGTCACTAAATATGTTTATACGAAACAAAAGAATTGTGTCGCAATTAAAATTTATCAGGTAGATCATCCGGGCATTCCGGATCCCGGAACCCAATTAAAAGTATTTGGTCCCGTGCGAGGACATGCACAAGATATCTTCAAAGATGAGACCCTAAAGCTTTCGGGCGGATGGGATTGTGCACCCGTTGTGCGTGATCGAAATATGGGTATATATCAAAAGGTAACCCTCGAATCGACAGGCGACGTTATTCTCGAAAATCCTTTTATAGTAACTACTCTGCCCCAAAAAGACACTACAGTAGCGGATGTGAATATCAAACTGGAATTAAAAAACACTTCTGACATAGAATTCTCCGGCGTTGTGAATGCACAAATTACGCTTGTGAACGAAGTTAAATTCCCTTCATATATAAAGCACATGGAGGGATATCTCAAACCCATATTAGTATCTAAATCGATCAGATTAAAGCCTGGCGAAAAGAGGCTGATTGAACTTGATTCTCATGAGTTTAAATCATTACTGATAGCCCATCCTTATCTTTGGTATCCTAATGGATACGGCCAGCAATATTTGCATCACATCAAACTGACCGTAGGCTCTCCAAAAAGTATTTCTGATTTAAAAGAATTTGATTTTGGAATCAGAGAAGTAAAGAAAGAGCTGAAACGGATAGGGGATGAAGCGGGCTTGGTTTATTATATCAACGGGCGAAAAGTTTTTTGCAAAGGAGGATGGATTCAGCCGGATATTTTATTGGATAATCCACAAAAGCGTATTTATGATGAGGTACGACTGATGGCCGAAGCTAATATAAACATTATTGGCAGTGAAGATATGCCGGCTCCGGACGAGACATGGCTGGATTGCTGTGATAAATATGGTTTGATGTGGTGGCATGTTTTCTATCAATGTTGGCGTACGTATCCGGGTACTGAAACCGAGCATTATCCATTGGATCATTCTTTGGCTATTGCAGGGGTAGAAGATATTATACGCCGATATCGAAACCATCCCTCTATTATCACATGGTTTGGTGTCAATGAGGTCTTACCGGATGAACATTTATATAAGTTAACCAAACAAGCAGTAATGAAGCTTGATTCTACACGTCCTTATATTCCTACTACCAGTACCAGCTGGGATATTCAGTCCCTTACCCCGTATATGCTTGAAGATTATCCAACCGGAACCACTGATGACGGAGCACCGGATTACACATGGGAGCAAAGTTCCTATTTTTTTGATAAGATTAGGGAAGTTCATTTGCAAATGTTCCGTAATGAGTTGGGTATGCCTTCTGTTCCATTGTATAGTAGTTTGAAAAAGTTTATTCCTACGATTGATCATTTGGATAATGTAAATAGCCCTATTTTCCCATTGGATAGCATTTGGGCGGAACATGGCGCGTGGGACGTCAATAATTATTGTTATCGCTCTTACGATAACGCTATCAGAACTTTGATGGGTGATCCAAAATCAGGTAAGGCTTATTCTCAATTTGGACAAATCTTGAGTGCAGACGGTTATAGAGCTATGTTTGAAGCAGCGAATCATCGCATGTGGGATATTACTTCGGGAGTGATGATTTGGAAGATAAACTCTTGCTGGCCTGATGTTTGTTGGCAGATATATGACTGGTACCTAAACCCTAATGCCTCATATTATTTTGCAAAAAAAGCGATGGAACCTGTGCATATACAACTGAATGCAAATGATTTTAAAGTTTCATTAGTTAATACTACTTATTCCCAGCTGAAGAACGTAGTAGTTACTGCAAAAGTTATCAGTCGTGATCTAAAAACTTTATGGAGTTCTTCTCAAACGGCGTCTATAGACTCCAATTGCTATCATGAACTGTTTGAAATTCCTTGTAGAGCAGATTATGATTATAATTATTTTGTGAAGTTAGAGTTGAGATCATCCGAAGGGAAACTTCTTTCGGATAATCTGTATTGGTTTTATTCTCAACACGCAGATTATTCTTGGCTTGCAGCTTTAGAAAAACCTTTATTAGAAAGAACTGTAAAGGTAAAGAAGGAGATGGGCGAATATGTTTACGAGGTTAAACTCGCCAACAAATCTTCGAAGCTTTCCTTCTTTAATCATTTAGCTTTGGCCGATGAGCACGGAGAGAGAATTCTTCCGGTTTTTTGGAGTGATAATTTTATTACTTTATTTCCAGGAGAAGAAAAAACGCTTATTGCCCGCTTTGCTGCTACAGATGCTCACGATAAATTACCCGGTTTAGTTATTAATGGTGATTAGAAATTTATTTATCTTTGAAGAACTGTTATAAATATTGATTCTCAGATATTTTCTGATATCCTCAGATGTGATTATATGTTTGTATTTCAATGTTTTATATCTGTGTTTAAGGAATATTCCAACAATAATAAGAGCTGAAAGGGTATGAGTTGTATATTGAAAAAGAAGAGTGTCATTTTATGTTTTATTTATTTCTGCTGCATGTTCAAAGGAAATATATTGTTTGCTCAAGATATAGACGAAAAGTGGGTAAAGGAGAACTATACTAAAAGAGAAGCAATGATACCAATGCGAGATGGAATGCATTTGTACACTGCCATTTATGAGCCGGTTTATTGTACTGAAGATTCTCCTGTTTTAATGACACGTACTCCCTACGGGGCTTTTCCCTATGGCGAAGAAATGAGTGATCTTCTTTGGAATGCCTGGCAAAATTATGCAAGAGAGAAATATGTTTTTGTCATCCAAGATGTGCGTGGGCGTTGGAAAAGTGAAGGGGATTTTGTAAATGTACGCCTGTTCGTGAAAGAGAAAGAAAAAAACAGTAAGATTGACGAAGCAAGTGATGTATATGATACTGCAGAATGGCTCCTCCACAATACCCATAATAATGGCAATATAGGTCTTATAGGCTCTTCTTACTCTGGCTTCTACGCCCTAATGGGGGCATTAAGCGGACATCCGGCAGTTAAAGTTTCTATACCGCAGGCTCCTGTTACCGATTGGTTTATGGGGGATGATTATCACCATAATGGAGCGTTTATGCTTTGTGATGGTTTTCGTTTTGCTTCATGGATGAATCGTCCTCGTCCTGTTCCAACAGATGAATTAACACCATATACTCCTTACTATAATATAGACGAGTATTCTTTCTTTCTAAAAATGGGGGCATTAAAGAATATAACCCGACTACTCGGTGATAGTATTCACTTTTGGAACGAAATGATGATGCACCCAAACTATGATAATTGGTGGCGTGAAAGAGATACCCGCAGGGCTTGTTATAAAATAGCACCGGCGATCCTGGTTGTCGGCGGGTTATTTGATGCCGAAGATTGCTTTGGAGCTTGGCAATTGTACAAGGCTATACATTGTCAAAGTCCCGAGACCGATCTTCATTTGATAATGGGACCTTGGTATCATGGAGCTTGGGCAGAAGACGATGGTAGTTTCCTTGGAAATGTTCGGTTTGGATCAAAAACAACCCTCTATTACCGGAATCAGGTGGAATTTCCTTTTTTACAGCATTATTTGAAAGGAAAAGGTTCTCCGACTTCAAATAATCGTAAAATAAATATCTTTTTCTCAGGAAAGAATCAATGGGAGACTTTTTCATCATGGCCGCCGATAGAGTGCACTAAGAAAATTTCCTTCTATTTGGGTAAAGGAGGAGAGTTGTCTACCGCAATTCCTTCAGAAAAGAATTCTTTTTCCGAGTATGTTTCCGATCCGGCACATCCAGTCCCTTATACGCAGGGTACTGTATATTCCCGTCCTAAAGAATACATGACGGAAGATCAGCGTTTTGCTCAACAACGCCCGGACGTACTTTCTTTTAAGACGGAACCACTAAAAGAAGAATTGACTATTGGAGGGCAAATTGATGTTGAGCTTGAGGTTGGGCTGTCGACTACAGATGCAGATTTCGTAGTGAAAGTTATCGATGAATTTCCAGATAATTTTACTTATGATGAGGCTAAGGATGGTGTGGGAGGTGGAAGCCAGTATTTGATGAACGGATATCAGATGTTAGTCCGTGGAGATGTAATGCGTGGAAGGTATAGGGACAGCTTTGAGCATCCCCAAGCCTTTATTCCAGGGCAAAAAACCAAAGTCAGTTTCTCAATGCAGGATGTGGCTCACACTTTCAAGATCGGACACCGACTTGTTGTTCAGATACAAAGTTCATGGTTCCCGTTAGTCGATCGTAATCCGCAACAATTTGTGAATATTTATACTTGTGAAGATGCTGATTTTGTAAAGTCAACAATCAGACTGTATCATCAAAAAGATGCACTATCTAAAATTACTTTTAGAAAATTTTGAATCTTTTTGATGTCAATCTTCTTTATTACTTAAATAACTTGTATGAGGGTGTGTCAAAACAGACACATCCTCTTTTCATATCATAGTTGCTTGGGAGTTTGTCTATACAGCAATTTTCTGAACAGGCGACTGCAAAGTCGCCCCATTCATCCCATCAATCGCTCTTAAGTGTCTGTACAGTGGGAAAATTAGTTCAAGAAGTAGTTTAGAAGCTTCCTTGGCAATTTTAGTGCACATTTTTTTTATATTAAAGGCAATGGCAAAGAAGGCAAAGTCCATTGTAACTTTTTCTTTTCCAATATGTCGGAAGCGACGGTATGCCATATTATATTTCATTTGGCCAAATACGGCTTCGGGCTCTATACACCGCCTCCCTCTATGTTTAATCCCTTCTTCTGAAGTTAACCTCTCACGTGCCTGCTGTTTATATTCATTTAATCGATGATTCACTTCGATTATGCGATTTCCGCGTGCTTTAAAGCAACTGCTGCGCAGAGGGCATCCTTCGCATCTTTGGGCTTTATAACGGGCACTTTGAGTAACATATCCACTGGCGGTTTTCTCCCGTTTGGTTCCTATACGATTCATGTGTTGTCCCATGGGGCAAACGTAATAATCCTGCTCAATGTTGTAATACAAGCTTTCTGGATGAAATGGGTTGGGAACATAACGGGAACGCTGCTCTTTATGAAAGAAGTTGTATTTGACAAAGGCCTCTATCCCGTTCTCCTGCATAAACCGATAGTTTTCTTCCGAACCATAACCGGCATCTGCCACACCGGTACCGGGAAGTCTGTTGTAGCGCTCTCGAAATGAATTAAAGAAAGGAATGAGCGTGAGTGTATCCGTTGGATTGGGGAAGAAAGCGAAGTCGGAAATAAACTGATTCTCTGTTCCTATCTGCAAATTGTATCCGGGCTTGGTCTGACCATTGTTCATGNCGTCTTCCTTCATGCGCATGAATGTGGCATCAGGGTCTGTCTTGGAATAGGAGTTGCGATCCCCTAATATCTCCAGATGTTTTTCGTATTCAGCCAGTTTGTCACGATGAGCTTCAAGTTCCTTTATTTGTTTCTTCTTTTCACGATGAGCTTTTTTCTGCTCCTTGTCTCTGGGTTGAGATTCATGTTCCAAGGCATCTTTGAGTTCATCCACTATCTGAGAAAGCATAGCCGGAGTAAATTCTACTGATTCCTCTTTTGGAGTGTTTTCTTGTGCAATGGTTTCATCTACTTGTTCTAAAAGAACACGAATCTTGTTCATCAGTTTTGTCCGGTTTCTTTCAATGCTCTTGCGCCAGATAAAAGTATATTTGTTGGCCTTAGACTCTATCTTGGTACCATCGATATACTCTACTTCAAGGCTGATAAAGCCTTTGTCTGCAAGGATAAGAACCAACTGAGTGAAGACATTATTAATCTCTTCTTTTACACGATTGCGAAAACGGTTGATGGTAATAAAATCGGGGTTCTCATAACCGGCCAGCCAGATGTAATGAATATCACGCAACAATAGCTGCTCTATTTTACGACAGGAGTAGATATTATTCATATAAGCATAGAGAATCACCTTAAGCATCATTTTAGGATGATAAGGACAACGACCTGTTTCCTTGTAGAGTTTCTTGAAATTATCAAGGTTAAGGCTATCGACAATCACATTGATTATGCGAACAGGAGCATTATCCGAAATATCTTCATCGATTCTTTGCGGAAAAAGAACTGTTTGGTTGGGAGTGTAAGGACGAAAATGTAACTTTGCCATAACGAAAAACTTTATGCCTAAAGATACAAAAACTTTAGGTAATAACAAAACCCAGGCTTGTGAAAGTCTGGGCTTTGCGCATAAAAAAAGAGGATATGTCTGTTTTGACACACCCTCATTGTATATTGTATGTGCTTATTTTATCTCTATCACGAACTCATCTTTCGGCACGCGAACTTTCTTCATTGTCGCAAGCCAATCGCGGTTGCTGTCCGCAACACCTACATACATTAGTGAGACGCTTCTCAGTCCCTTTTCTCTAAGCTGTAGCACTTCATCAACTATGCTGTTGCCGAAACCTTCTACGGGAGTGGTATCTCTGGGCTGTCTGCGCCAGTGCCAGACCCGAAACAATGTAAGTATTTAATCAATCAGTTAAAAAAAGTATTCTCGCTGTCAATACGTAAAATTTCTGCTCTCAGGCTAAGAGTGGTGACTTCTAAGTCAAAAAACTTTGGAAATATACTTGGGCGCATGATATTCCCAGCTCTATTTACCAACTCTTTATGTCTTTCACCTCCTCTACAAGTCAATCCTTTCAGATAGCCGCTATTATTGAAATGTATGTTAGCATTGCTCTTGTAAAATAATTATAGCTTTATTCTTTTTGATATATCTATAAAAGTATTTTTTCACTTATATTTGCGGATTAAAATGAGCGAATGATAATGGAAGTGGAGAAAATATGTTTTTACTATTATTCTATTCTTTCATTATTAGGTTGCTTTAGCATATAATATCAATTGAAAGATAAGCAGATATATTGTAGAATAAAGACGGAGAGATAGATAAAAAGACATCTCGCCGTGTTTAAAAAGTCAGGCTTTTCAGGTGCATGACGCAGATATATTCAAGCTTTCTTTCTTTAGGTGTTCTATATTTCTATTGGAGCGAAATGAGTAATTCAAAAGTATTTAATAATGTTCGCGACAGTAATGGATTTAACGAATAGTGTTGAATATAAAGATTTTAGATAATAAAAATTCTGATGCAACTTCACGAGCAATCGGACTCTATTCTGTGGAGAAAATTTCTTGAAGGAGACTCAAAGGCATATTCTCTCATCTATGACCGGACTGTGCAAAGCCTTTTTCAATATGGCATGCTTTATACGGCTGATAGAGAATTAGTGAAAGATTGTATTCATGATATTTTTGTGAAAATATACACTAACCGCGCTAACTTAGCCCCAACAGATAATATAAAAGCTTATTTAGGTATTGCCCTTAAGAATACTATATTTAATGCGCTAAAGAAACAAAATGTCTATTCTTCTATTGAAGATATGAAAGATGTGGAAAACATTGGAGATACTTCAATAAGCCCTGAGAATTTATACCTTGATATTGAGTCAGAGGAGCAAGCTAATTCTGAAATTCATCACCTAATGTCACAACTTACCGTTCGGCAGCGAGAAATAATCTACTATCGTTATTTGGAGGATATGAGCATTGATGAAATTAGTAAAAAGATGGAGGTTAATTACCAATCTGTAGCAAATACCATACAACGCTCACTTACACGAATACGTGCTTTTTTAAATAAAAATAAAAAATAAGCCGATTTTTTATGATTAGGTGAGTATAAAATGATTTTTCTGCTGTTTTGCTAATAACATAACCATTAATTTATGGACCGTTATTGGCTATCAATCGATTACTCTACTTATACTTTTGAAGATTTTCTTCAGAATGATTTTTTCGTTTCTTCAATGAAGAACCCTACAGCGGATACTGAAGAGTTTTGGCATAATTTCGAACTGTCTAAACCAATAAACTTAGACGAATTTATTGCTGCAAGAAAGTGCCTATCAATATTTTCTAATCCGGATATTCTTTTGTCTAAAAATGAACTTAGAAGCTTGTGGACAAGCATTGATTTGGATAATCATGCTTCTGCAAAAGTGAAATTCAAAGATCTCAAGTTTATAAAATGGGTAGCTGCAGCTTGTCTTTTGGCTTTTATTGTAGGCTTTTATTTTCTGAAGAATAAACCTGTTGTAGAGAGTATTTCTTCTTTTGCACTCGAAGCTAAAGCTTCTTTACCTGTGAGTGATGAGACTCTTTTAATTCTATCAAAGAATAAGGTCATCCGGATGGACGAACAAGAATCTAATATTTCTTATAGTTCTGATGAGATAAAAACGAATGGCTTAGAAATAGGGAAGAGGGAAACCGATTATTATAATCAATTAGTTATACCCCCAGGCAAGCGTTCTGTGCTGACTTTTTCAGATGGTACCAAAGTCTGGGCTAATGCCGGAACTCGATTGATATATCCGTCTGAATTCCGAAAAGAAGAACGAGAAATATATGTTGATGGTGAAATTTATTTGGAAGTGGCAAAAGACGCTAAACGCCCCTTTTATGTTAGGATGAAAAAGATGAGTGTCAGAGTATTAGGTACGAAATTTAACGTGAATGCCTATGAATCTGAATCGTCATGCAATGTTGTTCTTGCTGAAGGTAAAGTTGAAGTAAGAACAAGTGAAAATCAGAAAGCTATTCTGAAGCCTAATCAAATGTATGCTCTATCGGGTAAAAAACAGAATATCCTGCAAGTGAATTCTGCCAATTATACATCTTGGATTCATGGACTTTATAATTTCGAGGATGCTAATCTTGGATATGTAATGAAGCGTTTATCGACCTATTATGGAATAAATGTATTTTGTGACCCCCAACTTATCAATATAAAATGTTCGGGGAAAATTGATGTGAGAAAAAGTTTCGAAACCGTTATAAATGATTTAGCTTTTGTTTTACCAATATCTTGTGCCTATGATAAACCACACTCAACCTATAAAATTATGAAAAAGTAAACTTTTTGTTATCCATCTTCTAAATTAACCTTTATGATATTTTTAATGAATAGCGGATGATATATCTTATCATCCAGGCACTTTATTTGCCTTTTTTGACCTATGTGAAACTAATAATATAATAGAAATTTAATCACTTTATTATGAAGAATACCTATTCGGGAAAGTCTTTCAGGATATTGCTTTGCTTGCTTTTATTTACGCAAATATGCTTTGCAGCTACCGGAAAGGCGAATTATTCCCAACTTAAAACTCTTTCGCTTAATGTTAACAATGGAACATTGCGAGACGTTTTTAAAGAAATAGAACACAATAGCCAGTTCGTTTTTTTCTACGTAAATAATGCCATAAACTTAGATAGAAAAGTCTCTATAAATATTAAGGGTAAGAAAATAGATGAGGTTTTGTCTGATCTTTTCAAAGGAACGCCTTATACTTATCATATTTCTGACAGGCAGATTTTTGTTTCGAATGGAAAATCTGAAACTCCTGCTGTAAACCAACAAAGTACAAGAAAGCTGACCGGACGTGTGACTGATGAAAAAGGAGAACCACTGATTGGAGTTAATGTTGGTGTGGAAGGAGAAGCACTAGGTGGCATTACCAACTCAGACGGTATGTATCAGTTATTTGTGAAAGAGAAAAATGTTACGCTTAAGTTCTCGTACATTGGTTTCAAACCTCAAGAAATAAAAATAAATTCTTCTACGAATATTTATGATGTGGCATTGGAAGAGCAGGTCAATGAGTTGGAGGAAACTGTTATTATTGGTTACGGTACTCAACGTAAAATAAGTAATATTGGAGCGCAATCTACATTAAAGATGCAGGATTTGAAGACTCCCTCTGCTAGTTTGACCACTACATTAGCCGGTCGTTTATCTGGAGTAATTGCTGTTCAGCGAACAGGAGAACCAGGCAAAGATGCTGCTGATATATGGATTCGTGGTATAGCTACACCGAATACTTCCAGTCCTCTTATTTTAGTAGATGGTGTAGAGCGTGCTTTTAATGATATTGATCCTGAGGATATTGAATCGTTAACTACTTTAAAAGATGCTTCGGCGACTGCTGTTTATGGTGTACGTGGAGCAAATGGAGTTATTATAATTAAAACTAAACCGGGAAAGATTGGTAAGCCAACTATCAGTACCGACTATTATGAATCGTTTACTCGTTTTACCAAAAAGGTTGACTTGGCAGATGGTATGAGTTATATGCGCGCTGCTAATGAAGCATTAATAAACGATGGACTGACACCCAAATACTCTGATGAACAAATTCTAAATACTCAGCGAAGATTAGACCCTTACTTGTATCCCAATGTCGACTGGTTGAAGGAATGCTTTAACGACTGGGGGTACAATCGCCGTGTTAACGTGAATATCCGTGGAGGTAGCGAGAAAGCAACATATTATGCATCTGTAAGCTACTATAATGAAACCGGTATGACGGCTACCGATAATAGCATAGATAGCTATAACTCTAAAATGTCTTATAGCCGCTATAATTTTACAACTAATGTCAGTATAAATGCTACTCCTACTACCAAGGTTGAAATTGGAGCACAAGGTTATTTAGGAGAGGGAAACTACCCGGCAATTTCATCCAGTGATATTTACAATTCCGCAATGTCCATTTCGCCGGTTGATTACCCTAAAATGTTTTATATCAATGGGCAGGCTTATGTGCCTGGTATTAACCCCAATGGAGGATTCCGAAATCCTTATGCCGATGCTACCCGTCGTGGTTATAGCAATTTGAGTAAAAACCAAATCTATTCGAACTTACGTGTGACGCAAAACTTAGACATGATTACGCCGGGTTTAAATGTGACGGCAATGTATGCTTATGATGTTTATAACGAAGTCAGTCTAAATCAGAGTCGTAGGGAATCAACATACTATTTCACTAACACTACTGTTCCTTATGATTTGAATGGTTATCCCATCCTGAGTAAGACATATACAGGATCTGATGTACTGAGTTACAGTCAGTCTTCATCCGGTAATAAAAAGACATATCTTGAGGCAGCTTTAAACTACGATCGTACATTTAATGATCATCGTGTCAGTGGTTTGTTCTTGTTTAATCAACAGCAAAAGTTACTTTACCCTCAATCTACATTGGAGGCTGCCATTCCATATAGGATGATGGGTATTGCAGGGCGTGCCACTTACTCTTGGAAAGATCGCTATTTTGCAGAATTTAATATTGGCTATAATGGCGCTGAAAACTTCTCTCCTAAAAAACGTTACGGTACTTTCCCTGCTTTTGGTATAGGATGGGTCTTATCAAATGAGAAATTTTGGGAACCCCTTTCCAAGGTGGTTTCATTCTTGAAAATCCGTTATACGGATGGTAAGATTGGTAATAGTAATGTTTCTGACAGGCGCTTTATGTATCTGGATCAAATGACTCAAAATGGAGGTTATGGATATGTTTTTGGCCCTAATGGTACAAAATATGGCGGTTATGAAACAGTGAATAACGCTGTTGACCTGACATGGGAAGAAGCACGCAAACAGGATTTGGGCTTTGATGTGAAATTATTTAATGACGATCTCTCTATTGTATTTGATTTATTCAAAGAACGTCGTAAGAACATATTGTTGAAGAGAGAGAATTCAATACCTTCTTTTATTGGTTATAATATGGCAGCTCCTTATGGGAATGTAGGAATTGTTGATAATAAAGGTTTTGATGGAGCAGTGGAATACAATAAGCGTATTGATAAAGATTGGACAATCTCTTTCCGGGGGAACATCACTTACAATAATAATAAATGGGTGAAAGGTGAACTTCCCGATCAGAAATACGAATGGATGAACCAAACCGGGCAGAGTATTAATGCAAAAATGGGTTATATAGCCGAAGGGCTTTTTACCCAAGCTGAAATAGATGATATGGCTCGTTGGGAATCTCTGTCAAATGAAAATAAAGCTATAACACCTGCTCCTTTTGCTACCCAATTTGGAACGGTAAAGGCTGGTGATATCAAATATGCCGATTTAAATAATGATGGTAAGATTGACGCTTATGATAAAACGTACATTTGTCGTGGAGATGTGCCTCAGATAGTATATGGCTTAGGCTTTACTGTTGTCTGGAAAAGTCTATCGGTGGGCATGATGTTCCAGGGAGTACAAAATGCCGAGCGGATATTGGCTGGTAATAGTATCCAGCCCTTTAATGGTGGTGGAGGCTCAGGTAATCTATTCAGTAATATCGAAGACCATTGGACTGAAGATAATCCGAGCCAAAATGTATTCTATCCTCGCCTGTCGTATGGTAGCGAAACCGTTGATAATCAGAATAACTTTCAACCTAGCACCTGGTGGCTGCGTGATGTTAGTTTCTTAAGACTGAAAACCTTACAAATTTCATATAATTTACCTAAAAGTTGGGTGAGCAAAGTTGCTTTAAAGAATGCTGCTATTTATGTGATGGGTAATAACTTATTTACATTGAGCAAATTCAAACTATGGGATCCGGAACTAAATACAGATAATGGTTCTTCTTATCCTAATACAACATCTTATTCTTTCGGGGTTAACTTTACGTTCTAAAATTTAATGAATATGAGAAAATATAGTCATAACTTATTGAGTATTATATCACTCTTTTTTGTGATAACTTCTTGTTCGAATTATTTTGATCAAATACCAGAAGACCGCTTGTCTCTTAAAGAGGTTTTTCAAACTCGTGATGGTGCATTGGGATATTTAGCTGGTGTATATACATACCTGCCGGACGAATTTAATCAACGTCAGGTTCATGAAACCGCTTTATATCGTACACCGGGCCCTTGGACTGCTGCATCCGATGAGACGGAATATGTTTTAGCTGACAACAAAGCTAAAATGATTAATAATAATACGATAAATGCCACAGAAGAAACAATGGTGAAATATCGCTGGAAAAGCTGGTTTACCGGGATACATGAGGCTGCTGAATTTATGCAGAATATTGACCAGACACCAACCGATCAGGTGAGCGCATCCGAAAAACAACAGTGGAAGGCTGAAGCCAAAGCTTTACAAGCTATCTACTATTTTTATCTTGTACGCACTTATGGCCCGGTTCCTATCTTGAAAGAAAATTATAAGCAAGATACTCCAACGGATAATTTGCAATTATCAAGAGGTACGGTAGACGAATGTTTTAATTATATAGTACAGTTGTTACAGGAGGCTCAAAATGAAGGATTGCTGAGTAATGCTTCTTCTGATGCTGTCACTGGATTGGGACGTATTGATAAATCCATAGCACAGGCTTTTATGATAGAAGCCTTAACATATCGTGCTAGCTGGTTATTCAATGGTCAATGCACATATTATGCCAATTTAGCCAATAATGACGGCACAAAAATTTTCCCTTCTACTCCCGATGAAAATACGATAAATGCCAATTGGAAGAAGGTGGTGGATGCGTGTGAAACCTTTTTTAGCCAATATGGCACTCGCTATCAACTTATGTATACGGACAAGAATGGAAATGATGTATCAGGCCCCGATGCCACCAACTTCGATCCGTATGAGTCGTATCGCAGAGCTGTTAGAACTCCGAGGAATGAGATCACGAAAAATAAGGAGATGATTTTCTACCGTATAGATAATTCCGCCGGAACTATGGAATATGACCGTATGCCTAATGATCGTCGTATTAGTGATGGTAATTATAAGGGGGGAAGTTTGCTTGGAGCTACGCAAGAGCAAGTAGATGCTTATTTCATGAAAAACGGACTTTCTCCAATAACCGGATACAAGGCTGACGGAGTAACTCCCGTGATAAATGAAGCCTCGGGTTATGCCGAAAGCGGATATAGCCAAGCAAACTATACATCTGCTACCGGTCAGATATATGCACCGCTGGGTACATATATGATGTATGTAAATCGTGAGCCACGTTTCTATGCTGATATTACATTTAATGGACAGAAATGGTTTTCGGGCACTAATGGTGGTAATGTAACAGACTTTACCTACAGTGGTGAATGTGGTAAAAAGGGAGGTGTGAACGATTACTCCAGTACCGGTTACCTTGTACGTAAATGTATGGGTTCGGGCGACCGCAATCAAGCTCTGGTATGTGTATTGCTTCGCTTATCTAATATCTATTTTGATTACATGGAAGCACTTTGCCATGTTAATCCGACGAGTGATAACCTTTGGGAATATATGAATCTTATCCGTCATCGTGCCGGAATACCTATGTATGGAGAAGGAGATAATGCCTTATCACGCCCGACGGATAAAGATGCGATTATGGAACTTATCCGTAAAGAGAAACGTGTGGAATTAAGCTTCGAGAATTGCCGTTACTTTGATGTTCGCCGTTGGGGATTGACAGATGAATTTTTCAATAAACCGGTTCATGGTATGAACGTGAATGGTGATGGGGAGAGCTTTTATCAACGTTCACAAATTGTTGAACGTACTTTTGGACGCCAGTATTTCTTCCCAATTCCGCAAGGCGAGATTGATATAGATAAGAATCTTATGCAGAATACCGGTTATTAATAAATTAATTAAATGAAAAGATGAAACAATATATGTTATTATCCACATTACTTTTTAGCTCAACCTTGCTTTGTACTACGGCATGTAGTGATGACAGTAAGTCTGAATATAAACTTGATTATGACGTTGTGACTCCTTATACCAATGCAGATACATGGACTGCTTACGACGCATTTAATGATAAGCTTTTAGATAAGCAGACCCATATCTACAAGAAGAATACCGATACCGCTGATGGTGCGAATACCAAAAGCACCGTAGGAGCTATCTGGACACAAGCTATTTATTGGGATATGGCGATGAACGCTTATAAACGTGCTGTAAAAGATGGTAATACCGACAAACAAACCTATTATCAAGGCTTGGCAAGTGAAATCTTTGAAGGGAATAAAAACCACTATGTTGGCTTTAACTGGCATGATCAAAACCAGGAAAACGGTTGGTTTATATACGATGATATCATGTGGTGGACAATCTCAAATGCACGTGCATACGAACTCTTCCATGATGATAAATATCTGACTCTTGCCGATGAAAGCTTCTGCCGTGTATGGTATGGATCGTATATTCTCAAGGATAGGGGCTCTTTTGACAAACAAAACGGGGGAATGTTTTGGATGTGGAATAATAGTAATCCATCCGATAATAGTGACACGGGTAAGATGTCATGTATCAATTTCCCGACTGTTATAGCTGCAGCCACATTGTATAATGGAATTGCAACTTCAGATACCAAACATCAATCAGATGATACAGCCGGATTTGGTGGAGACGCTAATTACCCCAGATGGTTGAGCCGTAATACATATTTGGATAATGCCAAGCAAATATATGCATGGGCAGTGAAGAATTTATATGATGGCAATACCGGTAATGTTGCAGATAGTCGTCATGGTAATGGTGTGGATTGGGGAGCAACTGTGTACAACCAAGGTACATTTATAGGGGCTTCTTGTCTGCTATATAAAATAACAGGAGAAAAAGCCTATCTTGACAATGCGGTTATGGCTGCAAATTATACGATGAATACCATGTCGGCACCGTTGTATATTCTGCCCTATAGGGATGGAGAAGAACAAGGCATTTATACGGCAATCTTTGCCCAATATATGGCTATGTTGATATATGACTGTGGTCAGACGCAGTTTTTACCATGGATGCAACGTAATATAAACTATGGCTGGAGCTTCCGTGATAAGCGTAATTTGACAGGGAAAAACTATATAAAGGGTCCTGACTCTACTGTATCTTGCTATGATGCTTCCGGAATACCGGCATTGATGCTTTTGTTTCCCACAGATAAATAAATTATAATAAAAAGAAAATGACTATGAATGTAAAATATTCAATGTTACCCGGATGGCATTCTATCTGTGCGCTGATATTTATATTTTTATTGGCTGCTTGTTCGGAAGAAGAACATAACTATACTGCAACTCCCGAAATAAATGATACTTATATTACCCAGCTGGATGATGTGATAAAACAAATGACAGCGCTACAGCAAAATTCTGATTACGGTAATAAAAAAGGACAATATCCTACTGAGAGCCGTTCTATCTTGACAGATGGTATAGATGATGCTAACAGAGCTATCTTATTAATAAAGTATCAAAATCCATCTCCCTCCGAAAGTGAGAAAAAGAGATATTTGGATAATGCGGAAAAAGCTATTGACAAATTCAAAGCTTCGGTTCGCACAGAAGATGCCGAAACGATTCCTGCCGAATTATTTGTTGACGGCAAATCCAATCAATCTTATATTGATTTCGGACGAAGCAAAGATTATACTGTATTTGGAGATGCCGGAAATCAATCTTTTACTGTAGAATTATGGGTGAAGATTAAAGAACACGGACCGAATGATAACAGTATGTTTTTGTCGACTTTCTACTCTAATAGCACCGCTCAGTGGAGAAACGGCTGGATGATGTATTGGCGTAATGCAAATGGCGGTATATATCGTACAACATGGGGAGGTATCCTTTCGAGCAACAGATGGGGACTTTGGGAACCCAGTTTTGCCGCACCGGCTGATAATGAGTGGCAATATTTTGTCTTTGTTTATAGCGATAAGGGACTTGACGGCAATCCGAATTTGCGCGGTAAATTATATTTGAATGGTGCATTAGTTAGCACACAAGGAAACAGTAATGCTTCAGAGGTATATAATTCATCGGATTATGCCAATTATGACAAGCCTATGACCGGTTTCTGCCGTTGGGTCAACGATAATACAATGGAAGAAGGTTTTTCCGGCTATATGAAGAATATTCGTATTTGGAAGGAAGCTAAAGATGCTACTTATGTTCAGTCTGCTTTCAATGGACAAGTCAGTGTCAGCGGAAAAGAGAATAACCTCGTTGCAGCTTGGAACTTTACAGAGAAGCCTCTCGGAGCAAACGACGAAGTATTGGATTTGACAGGTAAGCATACCGCTCAATTGATAGGTACTTATAAATGGGAACGCAAATAATCATAAAATTTAAATTTTTATATATGAGACAGTTTGGAAGAAATAATGCCGGTGTCAGGTACTTGTTTATGCTGATATGCATGTGTTGCTTGTTTACTGCTTGTTCTGAAGATAAGGATGTGAAATATATCACAGATACCCATTTGAGTATCCTTCAGAAGAACCGTGAATCTTTGCTGTATTTATTGAATAACTCTACTTATGGTACCACTCCGGGAACCTATCCTAGTAATAGCAAAGACATTTTGAACCAAGCAATCGCCGAATTAGATTCGTCTATTGATAAGGTGAAAAATGGAGAATTGACTGGAGAATCGGATATTGAAGGTGTTGTAGCTCATGTAAATCAAGCAATAGACGCCTTTAAATATACCAGACTTTATAATTTGTCGGCGGAGGCTCGAGGCTATATCGAACAGTTGAATGCAAAGGCTTTGGAATATACTGCGATATTGCAAAATGCATCGCTTTGGGGCAATCATAAAGGACAGTACCCATTGACCAGCAAAGATCTCCTGCAAAAAATCATCGATAGTTTGTATGATGTTTCTGAACGCGCCATGTCCGGGACTATTGCCAATTTCACCCAAGAGCTTTTCAATGATGCCATAGAAGAGGCTGCAGACAGCATGCAAAAGATTGAAGCAACAAAGTGGACAGAGGATCATGTGACATGGAATCTCTATGTCGATGGTAATAATGGCGGTTATATAGACTTCGGTTATAGTGATGATTATGTGAAATTTGGTGATAATAATAATCAAGCTTTTACTATTGAGCTATGGGTTGACGTTACAGAATACTGTAATAAAGCGGGAGAAGATAACAGCACCTTCTTGTCTACAATGACACAAAAAGATTATTGGAGCGGATGGAGAGCACAAGATCGCACCAAAGGCTTGTTGAGGACAATGGTGGCACACTGGGAAGACCAAGGACCATCTAATCCGAGAGAGTGGGAGCCGGGATGGAAGAAGTCGGATAATTGGACCCGTAACAGATGGACTCATTACGCCTTTTTGTTTAGAGATAAGGGACTGCCGGGATTTGATACTCCTACCGATGTGAAATGCTATTCTATGATTGATGGTGTTAGGCAAGGTGAGGTCATCCGCGTGGGCGAAACATGGCGAACTTATATTAATGACAATAGCTTGAAGTATAGAATACCGATGACCGGATTCTGTGCACTGGATGAGGATGGCAATCGTAAGGAATGGTTCTCCGGTTATATTAAGAAAATACGTATTTGGAAGACCAATCGTACGGAAGATCAGATTAAGCAATCTTATATGGGTGTGGAAAGTGATGTCACAGCCAATAATGCAAATCTAGTTGCTGCTTGGGATTTTGAAAGTACCGGAGCTATGCCTACAGGCACTGAGATCAAAGATTTGACCGGCAGACACACAGCCACACTGAAAGGTCCTGATGGGTCATACAAATGGGTTGAGTCTTCATCGATCAATCAATAAGAATATTCAATAGCGTATTAGTCTAAAATAGAAGTCCCCATTACATTAGCCGAATGCTGTGTAAATGGGGACTTTTTTATTTGCTTTGTGTAAGCTGTTTTGTGATTTCATTGTAAACCCTCGGCAGGCGGTTTTTGCACGGTCTGCCAAAAGGCTTACTTTATTTCTTGCGATAACTTGTATGTGCTTATTTTATCTCTATCACGAACTCATCTTTCGGCACGCGAACTTTCTTCATTGTCGCAAGCCAATCGCGGTTGCTGTCCGCAACACCTACATACATTAGTGAGACGCTTCTCAGTCCCTTTTCTCTAAGCTGTAGCACTTCATCAACCATGTCATTGTCAAAGCCTTCGGCCGGAGTAGTATCCACCCTCAGTTCGGCTGCCTGCGCCAGTGCCAGACCCAAAGCGATGTAAGTCTGCCTTGCGGCGTGGGCAAAGTTCTCTTCTGCCGGCTGGTCGAGGTAAATTGCTTTGATCTTGTCGGTGTAGCTACTGAAACGGCCACGTGGTAAGCCTCTTTCATCGGTGGTATAATCATATATGTGGTCTATTCTTTCAAGCGTATAGCGATCCCAAGCGGCAAAGACGATAACGTGCGAACATTCCTGCATGCATTCGGGATTTAAAGCTCCTGCACTTAGCTTCTCCTTGATTTCCTGATTCTCAACTAAGATAACTTTGAAAGGTTGTAAACCGGATGATGTAGGAGCCAAGCGTGCTGCTTCCACAATTTTGTCTATGTCCTCTTTACTTACTTTTTTGCTTGGATCGTATGCTTTAACGGCATGCCTCCATTGTAAATCTGCTAATAATGCCATAATTTTATTCTTCTGAAATAATTGTTAGTAATATAATAAACAGTGCAGGTTATGCCTGCGCAATTTTTTTGTTATCGTTTATTCTTTTTGCCCCGTACAAGTATGCTTACCAGACCCGTTACAATCTTTCTTATGGATGATATCCAATATCTTCTCAACCGATTCTTTGAGGGCTTTCAGCTCTTCCATAGGTACTTGCATGGACGCCATTAAGTTTTCGGGTAGGTGTTTCGCTCTTACTTTTAGCTCCTCCCCAACCTCTGTCAGTGTTATGTTTACGACACGTTCATCGCGGGTGCTCCTGCTTCTTGATACGATTCCTTTCTGTTCCAACCTTTTCAACAACGGAGTCAGCGTACCACTATCCAATCTCAACTTCTCACCAATCTGATTTACCGTCTGCTCTTTATGCTCCCACAGCACCAACATAACCAAATATTGGGGGTAGGTTAAATCGAGCTGATCTAAGAATGCCCGGTACTGGTTTATGATTTCTTTGGCCAGTGCATAAACCGGAAAGCATACCTGATTCTCCAACTTTAATAAATCTGTCATTTCTTTCTTTATTTTCCGCTGCAAAGATAGGTGATAATATATTGCGCACAATATAATTGGATAAAATATTATATAATAAAATTTAATTGTCTGTCTATATATTGTGGATTCATTTAAACTGTCTGCAAAATTAAAGAATATTATAACCGGAGCTTTTGTGAATGATACACCGAATAAAAAAAACATCAAACGGAGTGAGAAATAGTGGTGTAATTTAATCTGCTAAGGAGGTTTGCTTATAGAAGACTGAAGAGAAATTTTGGGGTATTTACTTTGTAATTTTGTTTTTTATAATTTTTAAAGTAAATATTTTAGAAAATATTACTTGTTCATTTATAGGTGTTTACCTGTTTTTTTAGCGTTAAACTGAAAAAGTCTTTGTCTGCTTGCTGAAAACCTTTTTATTTTATGCTTGCAAAAGGAATGAAATGGTATCTCGTAGAAAAATTATGAATAGCCAAAATATAAAAAACCAACACTATAGTCACGCCAAACCTCCCACTGAAGAGGCTCCCTAATCTTCTTATGTATAATTAAAATTTTGTTAGTGCCGCATACTTATGATACTTGTTTTTCAGGTATGCGGTTTTTCTAGCGTAGGGCTCTGGTTCTCGTATGCAAGGGCTTTGCTTCTTGTACCGAAGGGCTGCGGTTTTCCTACCGGAGGGCTCTTGTTTTGTATCCCGAATATCATAAATAATCAACTATTAAAATAAAATGAATGTCATGAAACAGACAATAACTACTACTCACATTTGTGGGCGTTGCAAATGCGAACTTCCATTGGAAGAATTTTATATTAACAAAAAGTCTCAACGTCCAGATAACTACTGTAAGGAGTGTCGCAAGGAAACTAGCCGTACTCAGCGTAAGAATAGTAAGGCTTCAAACTCGGTGGAAGAGACCCGAAAATATCCGGTGATCACCGAAATTCAGGATCGTGAATCGAGGATGAAACTCATTATGCATGCGTTGGAAGTGGTGCGCGAAAGCATTGAGCGGAAACGGAGGAAGCGTTCCAGAGGCGAATACTTTAATACAGAAAACTAAATAACCACATAATAATTATGTCAAAGATAAAGAAGCGGGGATTGGATTATTTCCCCATGAGTACCGAATTTGTACGTGATCGCCTTGTACACCGCATTATGAAGCGTGAAGGCGATGCGTCGTTCACCGTGCTGGTGGATGTGTTTTCATACATCTATTCCAGTGAGGGCTATTACGTTTGTGTCGACGATCTTTTCTATGAAGATCTTGCGGCCAATCTTTATGAGAAGAACGCGGATGATGTGAGACGTATTGTTCAGCTAGCTTTGGAGTATGGCATTTTTGATGCCGGACTTTTCGAGAAGAAAAAGATTCTGTCTTCTGCCGAGATACAGCGGCAGTATTTGTTTAGCACCAAGCGTCGGCTGGGTTCGCGGATGGAGCCTTGCTACTGTCTCTTGTCCGATGGAGAACTGTTAAGGGCATCCGAGAAAACTGATGAAGAAAAAATAGCTTCTGATAGTGCTGTGAAAGGCATTGGACGTGCCGAACCTCAAACTGATGATTTATCGGATAACGATGATGATGTAACATTTACCCCCATAAATGTTACATCAAGTACACATAGCATAGCACAGCATAGCATAGCACAGAATAGAAAAAACTCCACCCTCAATCCCTCCTCAGGAGGGACGGGATTTGAGGAGAGGAGAGAGGAAGTTCCCTTAAACAAACTAGAGGGTGATTCTGAAACGGGCAATTTTGAATCAGGTGGCTTTGAAACGGGTCATTCTGAAGCAGGTAACTCTATGGCAGGTCATTCTAAGATGGGTAATCTTGAAGCAGGTCATTCTGAAGCATCTCATTTTGAAGGGAGGCATTCTGAAGGGGAGCATTTTAAGACATGTAATTCTGAAACGGGTAACTTTAAAACGGGTGCCTCTGAAACAGGCAATTCCTTATTCGGTAGCAGCGGCGGGAGTAATGTAGCGGGAGAAGTCAAGTCGGCTACTGCAAAGCAAGTCTGGACGGATGAGGCTATAGGCAGCCTACAAGCTCCTGTCGACGGTATGCAACGTAATCTTAGCGGGTTGGTCTTTAGTATGCGGCAGTATCATGTGCCCCCGGGCGAGCAATATGCGGTTATTCGAAGGAGTAATTACGGGGTTATCGGGCATCCCGTTTGGAAAGGTTTCTGTGTCTTACGTGAGAGCCATGGCAAAATCCACATGCCGGGGCGCTATCTGTTGAGCCTATGTTGCAGTCGGAGTTATAAAACGGCAGAGACGGATAAGGACAGACAGCGGGCACAAACAAAGTATTGTACAACTTGATTACTGATAATGATTTGAGTAAAGGAGCTGATCAGGCTATTTGTAAATTCATTAACGCAACTTGTTAACGCGGTTTTATATATTTGGGAGTATGTTTAGGCGTGAAGTGTTATCTTTGTATTGTCGTTAAGCTTAAGACATGAATCGATTAGTTTACTTAAAATTATTTTATTATGGCAGTAATTTACAAACCATTCCAATCCTCTTTCAAAAACAAAGCTGGATTGAAACTCTTTTATCCGCGTGTGGTGCAAACACGCAATGTAAGTACGGAAGCGATTGCCCGTGAAATAGCAGGATACTCTTCACTCTCATCCGGTGATGTGAAAAACACCATCGACAATCTGGTAACCGTGATGAGTCAGCACCTGCAATCATCGGAGAGTGTCACCCTGGACGGTTTCGGATCGTTCAGAATCACTATGAAATCGGGAGGCAAAGGTGTGGAAAAAGAAAAGGACGTATCCGCTGCACAAGCTAAGATGCAGATCCGCTTCCTTCCCGCCTACACCCGTAATCCAAATCGCAGTATCGCAACCCGTTCGTTGGTGACCGGTGTGAAATGTGTACGTTTCGATCTTGTCGATCAGGCCGGTAGTGGGGAAGTCCCTGGAAACGGAGATAACGGGAATAATGGTGGCGGAAACGGCAAAGACGATAATCCGCTGGGTTAATAATTTAGAAAAAGCAGAAAGGAGGTATTAAGTTATGGCTATGAAAAAAACGACTTGGGATCTTGTATTTAAGGTGATTATCGCTGTGGTTTCGGCGCTTGCCGGAGCCTTGGGAGCGGGAGCTACCAACCTTTAATAAGGGCTGTGATCTAGTGTAAGGTTTCTCTTTTTGCGCGCGAAAAAAGAGGAACCTTTTTGGGTTGTAATTGGGGAGTGATGAGTAAACTTTCATGTTTGCTATAAAAACTTAAGAGAGAGTTCCTTCAGCAAACAGATGAAGGAGCTTAGTATTATTCAATAATGATAACTAGACTTAAATATGTGAAATTGGTGAAAAACATTGTGCTATTTTTAGCATATGGATTAAGCTCTTGTAGCTATTACTGGAATTAGATGCTCATCGTGTATTCCCTAACATTCGAGTGCTGGATCTCTGCGCTATAATAATTAACAATGTGGAAATGATTTTATCGGTATAAGATTGAAAAAGAATGAGTAAGAATGTCATTGAGATCATTTTTATTAGAAAATTATTAATTTAATTGAAAGTATTTATATGTAAATTTATTTGTTTAGCAAATATTCACTAACTTTGTTAACAGTGAACTTTTGTTTTACATTTTGTGTATTGGTGAATTAAGGTGCAATCTGAAAGGTGCACATAAAGAGTAGATATTAATAGTTGAAAATAAATAAAAATATGTTTTATATACAACCAACGGAAAAATGGATTGACGAAGTTGTAAATGTTATTAACGAAAATCGTTTGAATCCTGAAGATTCAAAATTCATGATGGCTTTTTTCTCTTCCATGGATTCAGAATTTGTTGATTACTTTCTTCGTAATAAAATGCAAATATCTTCCTTTAGTGGACATAATTTCCATATATTTACGCCTTTAATATTTGAAGAGAAAGTTATTCCAGATGAAGAATGGCGGACTATTAGAAATGAATTTAAAAATTCAGGAATTCCTATAAGCACAGAACCTACATTTATCTTCTTTAATATTTCAGAATCAAAGCAAAATAGATATGAACCACATTTTTTTGCAGGCTTTGAATGTACTACATTTAATGAATTTCCGAGAAAATTAAAGAATGCGATAGATAAGAGTATTGAGATTAAAAATACCAATCAATTAAGCAAAAAACTTATAGAGGTTTTTTGTAGTAAAAATATTATTCCAATTGATAAGGTTGACAATATATTGAGGGAGACTATTAGTTGTAGATTACCTCAAGCTAAAATTTTCATAAGCCATTCAAGCATTGATAAACCATTTGTTCATAAATTGTCCAAAGAATTGTCCAAAGATTCTTCATTAAAATTTTGGATTGATGAAAATGAAATATTAGCAGGAAACGATATTCAAGAGACTATTTCTAGGTCATTAAAAGAGATGGATTATTTATTGCTTGTGATTTCAGAGAATTCCATAAAGTCACCTTGGGTTAATTTTGAAGTGTCACAGTTTATAGGCTTTGCTGAGAATAATAGGGTAATTCCAATTATTTTATCAAAAGGACAAAAATTCTCAGACCCAATAAATAATTTGATTAGACGATTAAAATATATAGATTTTTCAAATGAGAAGAATTGGAATGAAAGTATTACTTCCATAAAGTTGGCACTATCAAAAAAGACTTGTAATGAAAGTCTATTCAATGAAGTCGAAGTTAACTTTAATGACGCTGTTGATAATGCTGTTATAGGAAATAATAATAAAATAACTATTAATCAAATAAAGAAAAAAGTTGTTCAAAAATATCCTGAAAATTGCATTGGTGCAGATACGGTCAAGGCAAATTATATCGGATATCTAATAGAACGTTATAATGTATATAAAAAATATGAGTTAGCAAAAGATCAAGTAAATTATAGTATATTTGCGAGCCATTTAAAAAGACGTTATAAAATAGCACCTACGCGAACTTTATATAACTTACATATCAATAAATTTGATGAATTGTCAAGTTACATTCAATCAAGGATTGATCAAACAAAACTTGCAAAAATCAAAGGAAAAGGGCATAAGAATTATTCAACTTTTGAAGAATTTGAAAAAGAACAAAGATAACGTTATTTCTCAAAGGAAATTTAATCCAATAAAAGCTGACAATATTTACTTTAACGTGAGTGTGTTTGCTGTTATCTTAAATACTTACATGCATCTTCTAAACGATATTCGGGTGAACACTCAAAGAGATAATTCAAAAGATTCAAATGGCCTGCTCCAAAGATGACAAGGATTCTATCAGATGGCTTTGCATCAACCCGTTGAATGTTTCTGAATATTCTTAGATTCCTATTGAACCATCGTCCGGTTTCAAAGTCTACGCCGGTATAGTCATAAGGGGTCGATTCATATTTAAAGTGGCCTATCAGATAGTTACCAAGGCTTTTCTCTACATTCTCTTTCTTGTTCAGCTCTAGTAACTCAGAGATAATTCCCCTTTCCTTAAATATGCTTTTTGGCTCAAACGCTTTTATTGAATCGGGATGCTCACTAAAACTTTTCTCAAAATTGATATATTCTTTGGTGCTTTCATCGTCTAGCAGTTTCTCAATTTTATCGTAGGTATTACCCCATTCATCTACACAATACAACTTCTTTATGCCCATCTTTTTAGCTAAACGGAACCCGATCTGTTGGTCTTCGCTTCTTTTCAAATCATATTTCCCTGCTATGTATTCCTGATATAACGAATCTATTTTAGTCTGTGCTTTGTGAGGTCTGGAAAAAACGGATGATACCCACCCAGCTAAATCGGTGATACCCGTTCACTTTAATGCACGATTCAGTAGGCGTTACAAAAATAGTTATTTTTTTCTCATGCTTTCACCAGTAAGCAAAAAACGCTGTGCTGTATGCACGATTCTGTCCAAAACAGCATCTGCCACGGTGGTGTTTGCATCCAGTATTTCATACCAGTCTTCCACTGCCAGTTGACTTATAATGATGGTTGCCTTCCGTGCATGCCTGTCTTCAATCATCTCCATCAGATCAAGCACCTGTTGACCGTCCAGTTTCTTTATCCCAAAGTCATCCAGTATCAACAGGTCCGTTTGCGCCGTTTTGTCGAAGAATCGCGGTAAAGTGGCTTCCATACGTGCAACGGCAATCTGTTCGAAGAGCTTCTGTATTCCGTAATACCTGACCTTGAAGCCGGACAGACAAGCCTGATACCCGAGTGCGGTAGCGAGCCAGCTTTTGCCTGTTCCTGCCGCCCCCGTAATGATAACAGGAACTCCTTGTTTGATGTATTCACCTGTGGCAAGACGCAGGATGAGTGTCTTGTCAAAGCCGCGTGAAGCATCGAAGATCAGTTCTTGGACGGATGCATGGTATCGGAAGTGCGCTTCTTTAATCAGGCGGGTGTTACGATTTTCTTTCCGCCCGTCATATTCCGCCTGCAGAAGTAGTTGTAGCCCGTCTGCCAGAGAGAGTTCCGCTACTCTGCGGGTTTCCAGTAAAGATGTCCAGCAGTTTGCCATTCCGGGCATTCTCAGACTTTTGAGTTGATTTGCAATTTCATCCATTTTTAATTGTTTTTTTAGTTAGACGTTGAACAGTTATTTAAACTCGCTTTTACCTCTTATATTCCGGTGTTCTTTAGGAGGGGACAGACTTTCCGCCCGGCTCTGATCCAGTTCGTCAAGCCCCCTGCATTTGCTTTTCACTAAGTTGTTTATGAACGGATAGTTATAGCGCTGACACTGCAAAGACGTTTCACAGGCCCTCTGGAAGAGGAGAGGATCGGTTGCCCTGGCCAGATGAAGTAGTCCGTCGCAGCTCTTATAATAGACCTCTTCAGGCTGTGCGGCGGTCAGAAACATATAACGTACCACTTCTCCAAACTCAGCCATAATGGAAGACGCCCTATTGATATAATGCTCCTTAGAACGCTCCCGATATGCTTTGGCGTGGGAAGCCAAATGCTCGTTGATAAGGGTATATTTACCTTCAGCATAGACTCTTGGGTGTGTGGCTATACATTCTTGCCCACTGAAGACTTTGACAAGGGTACGCGTATAGATAACCTTAACCTGTCGGTGAATATATGTGTAGGGTACCGAGTAGTAATGCTTGTCGCGTCCCAGGTAGATACAACCGTTGATTCCCACCTTCAGGCTCGTGTAGCTCTTTATTTGGAAACCTTGTTCGGGTAGAGGCTTTAAGGCCGGTTTTTCTATGGCCAGAAAATGTTCCTCACGGGAGTAAGGGTGCTGCTGCATGCGTTTGCGGTTGTGCGCTTTCATTTTTTCTGCGATGGCAGTGTTGAGCTCCTCCAGCGAATAAAACCTCATATTCCGAAGTTCGGCATATACGCGCTGATAGACCAGCTTCACATGGTTTTCCACCGTGGATTTGTCTTTCGGCTTGCGTGGACGTGCGGGAAGAACCACACAGCCGTAATGGTTGGCAAAATCCTCCAGTATCCTGTTGATATCAGGCTCGTATGGATCAGACTTAACCACCGCGGCTTTCAGATTGTCAGGAACCAGTATTTTGGGCACACCTCCTATTGCCTCAAGAAAGCGCATGACGGCATAGACGAAGTCTTCACTCTTCTGCGAAGGGACTGCAAGAGCATAGCCGTAGTCCGTACAAGGCAAGCTAGCTACAAAGGTTTGAGGACGTACAATCTCTCCCGTCTCACGGTCGATGTATTCCAGCGTATCCCCGGCAAAGTCAAGATAGCCTTTTTCCCCGGGCACATAAAGATCTTTCAAAATAGTCGAAGGACGTTCTTTGGCCTTGCTATTCTGACCGTAGTGATAGCGGAACTGGGTTAACTGGTAGCCATTGGGATTCTCAAGGATGTATTCTTCCCAGAGTTTTTTCAGAGTGACATGTTTATGTCCCATTTGTCGCTCAAAATAAGGGAGCTTGAACTTAAATGTTTCAAAACGGTCGTCAACGTATGCGGGATGTCCTCCAGTCATACGATACTCAAGCACCGGGTCTTCCAGTTCCAAAAGTTCAGTGAGCTTCATGCGGTCTTCAACAGCCCTGCGGACATATTTGTTGACCGTCTCTTTATTCAAGCTCAGATTATCTGCAATCTTGCGGTTAGAAACTCCATCTAAATGTTGACGTAATACTTGTTTTATCTTACTCATTTCTTTCGTTTTACCTGCCATGGCTGAATCGTTTAGTGAAATGCCTGCAAAATAAAAAAATGAATGGCAATGCTCCGACTTTTTGAGAAAGCAATCTGAGTGAACGGCAATGCTCCGTTTCGGGTTGATTTCCAAAAGATTGGAAAGCTAAAGTGAACGGCAATGCTCCGTTTTATGAGTCATTTTCCTGTCTTGGATGATGACTGGGTGGCAATGCTCCGTTTTTTTGCTCGGTTTTGCTCATTTTCTTAAGAAATGAACGGGAATGCTCCGTTTTTTAGGCCCGTTTTAATCCGTTTTTAGGGATATTTAAAATCGGTTTTATGGGTGGGAATACTCCGATTTATCCAGAGGTCTCTCTATTACGATAATGGTAGGTTTAAACTTGGCTAACTTACTTACCAAATCGTTAATCTCGTCTTGGTATTTGGGCTCTAACACGTCTATTTGGTTATCATCAGTATATTGTACCTTGTCTAAATTTGGATAACTGAAATGAAAAGTTCCTAATGTTAGAACTGGTATTTTATCTTGTGCAGCAACAGGTAATAGCAGCAGGGCAAACAGAAGTAAGAAGAGTGCTTTTCTCATTTTAAGATTTTGATTTTAGATGACAAATCTACTAATAAATAATTGAAAATCAATATCGCACTTCTTTGCTTTTCCGGCTATGCATAAAAACAATCCCGCTCAAAACAAAAGTTCTGAGCGGGATTAGTGTTCAAGTTTGATAAGGCATTAAATGCCTACTTTATGTCTTTAGTCGAATGTTCCGTAGCGGGTAGGTAATAGTTTCCGGTCGCCAAGCGTGTTGTCAACGCGAGCCACGTTTACCCAGAACTTATTATCCCGTACGCTTTGGATGGGGTATGCCGCTTTCTCACGCGAATAAGCATGCTCCCAATTATCCGAAACCACTTCATATTCAGGATGGGGAGCGTTGACCAATACGTTATCGGCGCTACTGGCTTCCCCTTCTTTTACATCCTTAATTTCGTTCCAGATGGATAGCATGGAGTCGACAAAGTTATCCAACTCGGCGAGACTTTCGCTTTCAGTTGGCTCTATCATTAATGTTCCGTGCACAGGGAAAGACAGGGTAGGAGCATGATAACCATAATCCATCAGTCTCTTGGCGATATCGTTCTCCGTTATGCCGGTCTCTTCAAATATCTTTCTACATTCTAAAATGAGTTCGTGCCCTACAAAGCCGTTCTCTCCACGATAGACTACGCCGTATGTGTCTTGCAGACATGCAGCAAGGTAGTTGGCATTCAGAATGGCTATTTTGGTAGCACGGGTCAAACCTTCTATTCCCATCATGGCTACGTAACCGTAAGGGACGAGCAAAAGGCCGGCACTTCCAAATGGAGCGGAGGCTACTTCGTTGGTAGAGTTACCAAAGAACGGATGTCCCGGTAAGAATGGTATCAGATGATCGGCTACACAAATGGGGCCTATTCCGGGGCCGCCACCGCCATGAGGCGAAGCGAAGGTCTTGTGCAGATTCAGGTGGCAGACATCGGCTCCGATAAATCCCGGATTGGTGAGTCCCACTTGCGCATTCATGTTGGCTCCATCCATATAGACTTGTGCCCCGAAGGAGTGTATAATCTGGCATATCTTGACGATTTCCGTTTCGAATATTCCATGTGTAGAAGGATAGGTGATCATCAATGCCGCCAGGTTATCTTTGTTCTCTTCTGCTTTGGCGCAAAGATCTGCCATGTCTACATTGCCCTGTTCGTCGCAGGCACAGATGATAGGCGTGAAGCCGGCTTGTACTGCCGAGGCAGGATTGGTGCCGTGGGCTGATGCCGGAATGAGCACTTTGTTGCGGTGACCTTGACCAATACTTTCCAGGTATGAATGAATGACACGCAATCCGGTGTATTCTCCTGCTGCACCCGAATTGGGTTGGAAGCTGATGCCCGAAAATCCGGTGATGGCTTTCAGCATCTCGCCGAGATTGTGGATCATTTCGCTATAACCCTCAACTTGATCTTCAGGAGCAAGAGGATGCACGCCCATAAATTCCGGTCGACTGAGCGGTAATAGTTCTGAAGCGGCATTCAGCTTCATTGTGCATGATCCTAAAGAGATCATTGATTGAGCTAAAGAGATGTCTTTACGGTCGAGGCGTTTGATATAGCGCATCATTTCCGTCTCGGTATGGTATTTGTGGAATACTTCGTGAGTGAGATAGGGGCTGCTACGTCTGAATTCTTTGTCAATGTGACTATTCGTTGTGACATTCTCCACTCTTGTCCAATCGCTTCCTGCTGCAATGGCAAATATCGAAATCAGTGTGTTGACGGCCGATATATTGGTAGTTTCATCAATGCTCATCCCCACATCTCCGTTTGCAAAATACCGTAAATTGACTTCTTTGCTCAATGCGATTGTTTGTATTTGTTGTGCAGAGATATTTTCGGGAAGACTAAAACGAAGGGTATCAAAATAGCGGGCGTTAATCTGGGTATATCCAAGTTTTGTAAGTTGCTTTTCCAGGCAGACCGCTATGCTGTGGATTCGTTCGGCGATATTATGTAACCCTTCCGGCCCGTGGTATACGGCATAGAAGCCGGCCATCGTTGCCAGTAGTGCTTGTGCCGTGCAAATGTTGGAAGTAGCTTTTTCGCGCTTGATATGTTGCTCGCGTGTTTGCAGTGCCATACGATAGCATAACTTACCGTACTTGTCTTTTGATTGGCCGATAATTCGTCCCGGCATGCTGCGCTTATATTCATCTTTCGTTGCAAAATATGCAGCAGAGGGGCCTCCATAATACACCGGTACGCCGAGGCGTTGTGTACTGCCGAAGACGATATCCGCTCCCCATTCTCCCGGAGGAGTGAGTAGCACGAGGCTTAAGATATCTGCTGCTACAGCTACCTTGCTTCCGTTTGCATGTGCTTTTTCTACAAAAGCGCGGTAATCTTCCACATTCCCGTCGGCATTGGGGTATTGCAATATGCAGCCGAAAGTGTCGGGCGTGAAATCGAAATCGGCATACTTACCTGTGCGGATCTCTATATTCTGCGGGATGGCACGTGTCTGCATTACAGCCAATGTCTGGGGGAAGATATTCTCATCGACAAAAACGACGTTGGCGCCACTCTTCTGCATCTCACGCGACCGCAGATTGTACATCATTGTCACAGCTTCCGCAGCGGCGGTTGCTTCGTCCAATAAAGAAGAATTGGCAAGAGGCATTCCTGTAAGATCGGATACAGCCGTCTGAAAATTGATGAGTGCTTCTAATCGTCCTTGCGATACTTCGGTCTGATACGGAGTATATGATGTGTACCATACCGGATTCTCGAGTACATTACGTTGGATAACAGCAGGAGTAATCGTGTTGTACCAACCCATTCCAATGTAAGTGGCATAAAGCTTATTCTTTGCAGCAAGTTCACTAATGTGCTTCCCGAACTCATATTCTGTCAGAGTGGGTGGAAGTGAAATTGTCTCTTTTAAGCGAATATTTGCCGGAATAACTTTATCTATGAGTTCGTCCAAACTGTTCACTCCAATTTTATGAAGCATGTGTTCTTCGTCTTTATGACTAATGCCAATATGACGACAAGCTAAAAGATCGGTTTTCATATTTTTAAGATTATTACCTAATTATACTTTGGGTGGTTTTTTACGTGCTTTATATACTCCGGAAAAAGGGATTTTCGACCTTTTCAATACCTATGGTGGTTGGTGCGCCGTGACCCGGATAAACAATTGTTTCGTCGGGTAAGACAAACAACCGGCTACAGATATGCTCTATTAATTCATCGAAATTTCCTCCGGTAAGATCGGCTCGTCCGATGCTGCCTTGAAACAGTACATCTCCGGAAAACATGCAATGATCGGTGGCGCAATAAAATACTAAGCTTCCCGGTGAGTGTCCCGGAACATGTATTGCTTCCAGTTTTGTATTTCCAAAGGTTATGATATCGCCGTCATGTAGATATTTTCCAATCGGTGCGGGCGTTTCCTTCCATTCAAACCCGAACATGCGGGTTTGCTTCGGTGCTTCTTCCACCCAGAACTCGTCAGCTTGATTGGCTTCTATAGGCAGGTTATATTGCTCTGATGCAAAGCGGTTGCCAAATATGTGATCAAGATGCAGGTGAGTATTGAGAATGTGCTTTACCTTTAGCTTTTTGCCTTCGATAAAGTTTTTTAGCGCTTGCTTCTCTTCTTCATAATAACATCCCGGATCAATTATTATAGCTTCTTCTGTGTCGTCCCATATAATGTAACAGTTTACGGGAAACATGTTAAATTCAAATCTCTTTATTTTCATAAGATGTGTTCATTATTGAATGCAGACATTAGGGAGCTGCATAAACTACTTTTTTGGTCTCGAAAAAGTCCTCTTCGAAATAATCTTTCAAATCGTAAATAGCGACTTTATGTTTAAAGAGCGTAATCTCATTTTCCAATTCTCCTCCTTTGAGGCAGATCAGTCCATTGGGTAACGCATTTTGTTGATGCTTATCAATATTCTTACGTATGATTTTCAATAGGTCGGGCAACGGCATTACAGCGCGACTCACCACAAAGTCGAAAAGCTGGTTCTCTTCTTCGGCTCTTGCATGCCTGAAGGTGACGTTCTCCAGTCCTATGCTATTGGCAACTTCCGTAGCGACACGTACTTTCTTCCCGATGCTGTCCACTAGATGGAATTTTACTTCGGGAAACAGTATGGCGAGTGGGATGCCGGGAAAACCACCTCCCGTACCCAAGTCCATTATGCGGGTATTGGGAGTGAAGCGTATAACCTGAGCTATTCCCAGTGAATGGAGCGCGTGGTGCTCGTATATATTGTCTATGTCCTTACGTGAAATAACATTTATTTTAGCATTCCAATCTTTGTATAAATCATATAGGGCAGCAAATTGCTGCTTTTGCTTTTCCGTTATATTTGGGAAATACTTTAAAATAATCTCCATAAATGCTGTGTAGTCTTACTATTTTATTTCTTTTAAAATGGGTTGTTCTTTTTTTAGCAAGCGGTCTATCACCTCATAAGGTAAAGTGATTTTTACGGTTCCCATAGCGTATGGGGTAATTTCGTAAACGTTATAAAAGAAGGTGATGCCATACTTTGACAGATAGAAGTTTTCTGTCGGTTCTAAATCTCCGGTACTGGTATATCCCATGTCTTCCAATGCCTGATGTGTTGCCACCTTATTATCTGTCATAAGCTGATTCCATAGCAAGTCTGTGAGAGCCTCTTTGTAGTCCTCGCCCTCAAACAGATCATCAAGATGCAATGGTCGTAGAGTTTTTAAATCAATATTATAGAAAGTTGAAGAATACATTCCGTGTGCACCTCCGGTATATTCACTATAATCCACCCGATAAACAAGTAGGCTTTTTTGGTATAGTTGGACGTGACCTTCTACGTTTTTGTAATAAGAATACCATGACAAGATTGCTTTCTTATCTTCATTGTCCGCTTCATCTTTCTTGTACATTGGCTCGAGGTCTCTACGGTAATCCGTCACATATTTCTGGGTATATTTTTGGATTGCCGTTTTGGGAGGCAAAATTGCAAATGTATCTCCTAAACACGCAGATAAAAAGATTGTATTCAAGCTGTCCTGAGTCTTTTTATCTGTCGATTTTATAATGTATTGAAAGTTGATTATAAGATTGCAGCCTGGCTTTGCTGTATCGCCGAATAAGTGGACCGTCTTATTTATCTGGATACTATCGAAGTTTAAATTTCCGGCATTTTTGTCTCCTTTGTTTGTACATGATACAAAAAATATACATACTGTAAAGAATAGCGTCAGAAGACTTACATATTGCTTTTTCATGTCAGTTATTTATTAATTTTAAGTTGTCATTAATAGCTTCCTTATCCACAAATATAAATCTTAATTCGCTAATATAAACTATAAAATAGAAAAAAGATATTTGGATACTCTAGGGTAAACAAATCCTTTGTTATCTTTGTTTTAAGATTGCATCTTCTTATATTTTAAGGCTTTTATGCTTTATTCTGAAACACATTAATGAGCTTATCTCTGCGTAAAAGATGCTTGGTCCTTTTTCATAACAAGGTTATAGATAAAAAAATGGGTGATATTATAAAGAAGTCATTTCCTGTGTTAAATATGCATTGTGCCGGATGTGCCAATAATGTAGAAAAGTCCGTTAGGCATTTGGCTGGAGTGAAAGAGTCCTCGGTTAATTTTGCAAGTAATTTGCTGTTAGTTTCTTATGATTCTGAGCAACAGACACCGGAAAGCATTCGTTTAGCAGTTGTAGCTGCCGGATATGATCTTATCGTGAATGAAGATCACATGGAAGAACGTCTGGAGGAAAAACGACAAAAGAGCTACCGTGCTTTGAAGTATCGTGTCATCGGTGCTTGGATTTTCTCTGTTCCATTATTAATCCTTTCCATGGTGTTCATGCATTCGCAGTTTTCGAGCATCATCCAGATGATATTGACCATCCCTGTTTTGGCAATCTTTGGTACTCCTTTCTTCGTGGGTGCATGGAAGCAGTTGCGTTTGCACAGGAGTAACATGGACACATTGGTGGCGCTAAGTACTTCAATTGCCTTTCTGTTTAGTGTATTCAATACGTTTTTTCCTGAGTTCTGGATTGCCAGAGGACTGGAACCGCATGTTTATTATGAGGCATCGGCTGTTATTATTGCTTTTGTCCTGACGGGCAAATTAATGGAAGAAAGCGCCAAAGGCAATACTTCCATTGCCATACGTAAGCTGATGAAGCTTCAGCCTAAGACTGCCCGTGTCATAAATAGTGACGGGCTTGAAGAAGAAGTGCTGCTGGACTCGCTACGCGTGAATGATCTGATTAGTGTGCGTCCCGGTGAGCAAATCCCTGTTGATGGTTGCTTGGTGGAAGGTACGTCTTATGTGGATGAAAGTATGATTACCGGAGAGCCTTTACCTGTTGAAAAGAAGGTTGCTTCTGAGGTTCTTGCGGGCACAATAAATCAAAAAGGTTCTTTCGTTATCCGTGCGGCTAAGGTCGGTCGTGAAACGGTTTTGGCAAATATAATCCACATGGTGCAGGAAGCTCAGGGCAGTAAGGCTCCTGTGCAAAGAATAGTAGATCATGTGACGGGAATATTTGTGCCGGTGGTACTGGGTTTGTCGGTACTGATTTTCGTATTATGGATGGGCTTTGGCGGTATGGATGTGCTGTCCCGGGCCATATTGTCGGCTGTGTCGGTATTGGTGATTGCTTGTCCCTGTGCTTTAGGCTTGGCTACTCCTACGGCTTTAATGGTGGGTATCGGTAAGGCTGCCAGTGAGCATATCTTGATAAAAGATGCAGTAGCTTTAGAGCTGATGCGAAAGGTGAATGTGGTGGTGCTCGATAAGACCGGAACATTGACTGAAGGTCGTCCGACTGTTGTTGGGTGGCTTTGGGCGGAAGCGCAAAAAGCAAATCTGAAGAACATCCTTTTGGCAGCGGAACTAAAATCGGAGCATCCGCTTGCCGGAGCAATCATTGCTGCACTTCAAAGCGAAGATGTGACTCCCGCGACTGTTGATTCTTTTCAGAGTATCACAGGGAAAGGTATAAAAGTAAGGTACGATGGGGCTGATTATTGGGCAGGGAGCCATAAGCTGCTCAAGGATTATGCAGCCGGACATTCGGAACTTCTAGGTCAGGAACTGGTGGAGTTTGAGTCGGATGGTTGCAGTATGGTTTATTTTGGTTGTGATAATGAGTTGTTGGCTGTTGTGGCCATAAAAGATAAGATAAAGGACACCTCTGCAAGTGCCGTTCAGCATCTGCAAGATCAAGGTATTGATGTATATATGTTGACCGGTGATGGTGAGCGTACTGCTATGACGGTTGCCCGGAAACTTGGTATAAAGCATTACATAGCTGATGCTCTGCCGGATGATAAGGATCTCTTTATACGTGAACTTCAGTTGCAAAGAAAGACGGTGGCAATGGTGGGTGATGGCATCAATGACTCGCAAGCTTTGGCTCGTGCCGATGTGAGTATTGCGATGGGGAAAGGAACCGATATTGCAATGGATGTGGCGATGGTCACTTTGATGACTTCTGATTTGTCTCTATTGCCCACGGCAATCAGTCTTTCACGTCGTACCGTGCATCTCATTCATCAGAATCTTTTCTGGGCGTTTATTTACAACCTCATAGGAATTCCTATTGCGGCAGGAATACTGTATCCGATCAATGGAGTTCTTCTCAACCCTATGCTGGCGAGTGCCGCCATGGCGTTTTCGAGTGTGTCGGTTGTATTGAATAGCTTGCGTATCAGGCGATAATACTTTAATAAGCTCAGAGGACTTTGTTATAATAAGCGAAATGTTTTGTGTACATTAGGCGGTAACATTAGACACAGATGACTTTAGTATAATAAGCAAAGTCTTTTGTGCATCAGATGATAA